>Ga0206983_103_pt1 | contig 133620 bp, 115 predicted proteins | sample Alteio_BWMinCont_15_FD_153306 | JGI IMG/M metagenome (GOLD analysis project Ga0206983, IMG submission 153306) | Enriched cells from forest soil in Barre Woods Harvard Forest LTER site, Petersham, Massachusetts, United States -... | ecosystem: Environmental > Terrestrial > Soil > Temperate forest >... | reverse complement strand
TGATAGCGAAACTTTATTAAAATGGGGTGAGCGTTTATTAGGTGCTAATACGTTAGAAGAAATATTTGCTTAATAATTTTCTCCACAGGTATTTAAAATGGGCTAAGTGGAAATTTACCCGCTAAATAGAGTGGGTAATAGTGAATTTTATTTGAACGATTAATTTTTAATGGATGACCACTCATAATTACCGCATAGGGTGGATGATATTTTTCGATAACTTGCTGTAGACTTTTAGCGCGTGTGATCCAGCCTGATTTCACCTCAATCGGAATCACGCCATCTTCCAGTGTTAATAAGAATTCGACTTCTGCACGATTGCTTTGCCAACAAAATAAATGTGAATAACCTGCCGCCAGCAATTCTTGCGCCACAAAATTTTCGGCAAAAAACCCTTTATACGTACCATAATCGTGATCGAGAATAGATTTAATTGGCAAGTCACTCATAGCTCCTAATAAACCCACATCAAACATAAATAATTTGAATGCGCTCTCTTGCGTATAAGCGCTCAGTGGTATTTCAGCAGAATTTACGATGGGAACTTTGATGATTAAATTAGCCGCTTGTAACCAATCAATAGCGCCAGCTAAACGATCGTAACGTGCAGCGCCTGGGAGAATATCTTTAAATTTAAACTTGTTCGCCGCGCCATCTTGCGTTCTTGCTAATTGTGTCGGTGTTGCTTGCCAAACTCTATCGATATGTAAGGCATTGATTTTTCCAGAATGTTTGGCGATATCCGCATGATAGGTATACAATATTTCATGTTGTTTATCTCGCGCAGTTTGAAAAGCAGTAAATAAATTTTCTTTGTTGCGATTAAAAACATTGATTACTTCCGGCAAGCCGCCGACTATCCAATACCATTGCATTTTTTCCCATAATTGTTGGTGAGCCATGAGCGGAATTTCGGTATTGGCATGACAATATTGGATTAATTCATATAACTGTAATTCGTTTAATGCCAGTAAAAATTCGCTGAACGACAGAGGGTACATATTTAATAAATTTACATTGCCTACTGGGAAAGAGGCATGATTGAGTGATAAACCCAATAATGAGCCAGCGGAACACAACGCCAACTCTGGCAGCTCTTCATTAAAATATTTCAGACTAGTCAGTGCTTTGGAGCAGGCTTGAATTTCATCGAAGATCACCAAATCTTGCTGAATGTCGATGGCTTGCTTACTAGCATATTCCAATTCCAGCAAGATTCGTTTGGGTTCCAGGTTCTTTTTGAAGAGTTCAGCCAAATCAGCCTGCTTTTCAAAATTAAAGTAATGGCATTGGCGGAAAGTTTTACCGAATTCTTGCAGAATATAAGTTTTTCCGCACTGGCGTACCCCCTGTATAACCAATGGCTTGCGGCCTGAACTGGCGCGCCAAACTTGCAATTTTTGTAGAATGTGACGTTTCATACAAGCAAATATAGTCAAAAATGACATTTTTTGCAAGTAAATAATGCCAAAAATGTCGTTTTTTACAAGTTTGAAGGTTAGTGTTTGCTGTGGCCTCTATTTCCAGTGGTGTAATATAATCGAGGTAGGAAGGATTATTTGTAGAAAGCTGTCTTGTTGTATATCGAGGGTAGTGGCAATTTTCAGGTCAATCTTTTGGTCACCTAAATATTTTTTAATGGCGGCAAGAATTTTATATTTTTCTTCTGCTAGCTGTTCTGCTGCGTGAGTATCTTGCAACAATAGTAATAAATCAATATCCCCACCTTTGGCATTATCATCTACACGGCTGCCAAACAAGCGTAGCTCAGCTTGGTTTAACTTTATGAATGGTGTTAACGCTGTAATTAATAATTGAACTTGTTGTTGGTTAAGGCGCATATTAGCTTAATACTTTTTTAATGGTAAGTAGAAACGGACATTCTTTTTTGAGTTGTTTGAAGAATAAACTTAAATCTTTTTCAGTATATTCATGCGCAGAAATATTCCGCAATTCTCGAATTGCCATCCAATGCTCAGTATCATCGTGTAGATTTAATTTTTCTGCTTGATTAACAAAGTCACGTAAAGTTCCGCTAAACCCAGGGTCATTGAGCAAAACAGCAGTGCGGATGTATTTTGTTAAAAATAAATCGACTACGCGGGAAAAGCGAGCGCAAAAACTTTCCCAGGTTTCTAGCGTTTCTTCATCAAGTTTACTAACATCTTCGGGCAGTTTTGCTATTTTTTTATAACTATATTCGAGGTGAGCGAGTGCTTTTAGTAGTTTATTGTTTTGTATGTTCAGTTGCTCTTGATATGCTTTCATTTTTGGATGCCTTTTTACAATGAATAAGTTTTCTTTAATCGCTCATAAGTTTTACGCATTTCTGGATAATAATTTTTGATGTGTTGGTATATTTCATCGGCTTTTATTTTTTTATAAGTATGAGGGGTTTCATTGCGATCGTTTAACATATTAAGCCAGAGAGATTCAGCGTCAAACCACTTCATTTGATAAGCAATAGCAACTGCTTGTTTGGGTGAAAGTGCTTCTTTGCCTTCTACTGCCGCAAAATTTTTGAAGTTTTTCCAGAAGAGTTCTATACAAAATTCAAAACGGTGAATAGTGGCATCAATAATATAACGATTTTTATCGGCGGGTTCAGATAAGGTTTCTTCTAAACGATTCAATGCCTCATGTAGATTATGAAAATTTTCAGTGACGTGCGGGTTTAGCATTTTAGTTCCTTTCAAACAATATAATTTTATCGCGGAGTATATTTTCTCGTATTGGTTCATCGGCTGCAAGTTCATCGAAACGCACACAATCAATTTTGAGTAACGTATCGGCATCATCAATAATGTCTAATAATTTAAGCCAATCTCCGTTAGTGGCCTGCGGGCAAATGATGGCTAAATCAATATCAGAGCGCTCGCGATGATCGCCGCGTGCACGTGAACCATAGAGCCAAATTGCTTCCACAAAGGGCAACCCTGCTAGTTTTTGCAAAAAGCGATAATCGGTGATTTTCATGTTTTACAGTATAGGATGGTTAAGTATTAGTTTGCAAGAGAATAGGAGGGACATAAATTGATTTCTGGCTGTCCTAATTCCAGATGTGACCCCTATTTTTCTTTAAGGTTTTTGTTTACAATAGTGTGGACAATAAACTCATTTAGAAGAGGTGATGGCAATGTTAGCAGATCCGGGGTCAAAGAATGAAGCAGGAGTAATAGCACAATTAAAGAGTGCAATAAATTCAGGTGATATGGTGAAAATAAAACAATATGTTGCTCAGCTTCAAAATAATTGGAGCGGAGTTCGTATAGGCGATGGGCTAGGTGGTGGCGTAACCCCATTTTTTTATGCTTTCACAACCCCTAGTGTTAAGTTTGAGGTGCGAAAATATTTTGCAGATAATAATAACCTAATTCCCGATGTTAACGAGAAAGATTTTTTGGGAGATACGGCACTACATTATGCGGCAGGGCGTAAGTTAGACCTTAACACGACAAAACTTCTTTTAGCGCAGCCCAATATTGATGTAGATAAAACAAATAATGATGGTAAAACTGCGTATGACCTTGTATACGCAACACAAGGCCAGAGTCAAAATAAAGATGAGATATTGCGACTTATTAATGAGAAAAGTTTAGAAAATAGTAGAAGGGAAATTCAACAATTGAATAAGCAATTCTCTGCGCCAAGCGTAGCTTCTTTAGTGGCACGGACTATAGCTCCTAGAAATCCTCCTTCAGCTTCAGGCCCTAGTTCTTCAACATCTGCATCAACAAGTTCGCATGGTTCTAGTCGTTCATCTGCTGATCCGTTTTCACTCCCAAAATCGACGGGTCCATATCCGCCTCCATTTCTAGCGGCGTCGCAAGCTTCGTCGCAGTTAGAAAATAAAGATGAAGAAATTGATCGAGATATTCAATACAATAATAAAATAAGTGGCGAATTGACAGGTGTTGTAGATAGTTTGCGTGGGCAGTTAGCTCGAAAAAATCTAAGGGCCGAATGGATTGGCATATATAATCAGTTAAAACAGCAACGAGAGCAGTTACAAGATGCCGAGGGCTATCTTCTGCAAAACAAACATGGTAAAACTGAGAAAGCTATTACTAAACAACTGGGCCAAACAAAAAATGAATGGCTTGCATTTGATAATAGAATTTTCTTTGACTGTAAAGGTGATAATTTTGCCTTTCTTGAAACTAAATTTGCGGCCGCGCTAAAAGAAATAACAGCGCAGGTAAGCACAGCGCAAGCAGAGGTAGCTGAAATGGAAAAAAGTAAAACAACAGCAGCTACACCGTTTGCTACAAAATACATCCCGAGTTAATTATACTTTGACACGGGCAAACTTCCGCTTGCCAACTTGGTAAACATGCTCAGTGCCGGTTTTAATTTTTAAGTGGGTGTCTGTAATTTTTTCGCCGTCGATTTTGACTGCACCGGCTTTGATCATGCGTATAGCTTCAGAGGTACTGGGTGTTAAATCGGCGTCTTTTAGTAATAAGGCAATCGCAATTTCACCGCCTACGGCTTGCAAAGTAACTGCGGGAATTTCTGTGGGCATTTCGCCTTTTTTAAATCTCAGTTCAAAATCTTCTAATGCGGCTTGTGCTTGTTGTTTATCATGAAAGCGCGTGATGATTTCCATGGCCAATTCCACTTTAAAATTGCGTGGGTTGGCTGTGCCTGCTTGTGCGGCGGCACGCATTTGTTGAATTTCTGCCGATGATTTATCTAAAGAAAGCAATTCAAAATAACGCCACATCAGTTCATCTGAAATTGACATAATTTTACCGAACATTTCTTTCGGCGCTTCGGTAATGCCGATGTAATTATTTAGCGATTTCGACATTTTATTGATGCCGTCCAGGCCTTCGATTAACGGCAGTGTAATCACCACTTGTGGTTGTTTGTTAAAATGTTTTTGCAACTCACGGCCCATCAGCAAATTAAATTTTTGATCAGTGCCGCCGAGTTCGACATCTGCTTCCAGAGCTACCGAATCATAACCTTGCAATAAGGGGTACAAAAATTCATGGATGGCGATCGGTTGCTGGCTGTTGTAACGTTTGTGAAAATCATCGCGTTCTAACATGCGTGCGACAGTGTGTGTGGCGGCGAGTTTAATTAAATCAACGGCGGTAAATTGACCTAACCATTCGGAATTAAATTTAACTTGGGTTTTTTCTGGGTCTAAAATTTTAAAAACTTGTTTAGCATAAGTTTCGGCATTGGCTTGCACTGCTTCAGGCGTAAGCACTGGGCGGGTGGAATTTTTGCCAGATGGATCGCCGATCATGCCAGTGAAATCACCGATTAAGAAAATCACTTCGTGCCCTAAGTCTTGAAATTGCCGCAATTTATTGATTAACACAGTATGCCCTAAATGCAAATCAGGCGCAGAAGGATCAAAGCCTGCTTTAATGCGCAAGCGTTTGCCCGAATTTAAACGTTCTCTTAATTCATCGGCCAAAAGAATTTCTTCTGTGCCGCGATGAATAAGGTCGAAAGGTGTAGTCATAATTTTTTCCTCAAAGCCTGTTCATACAACCAATTTTTTTTCACACCGGTAATTTTACTCGCTAATTGCGCCGCTTGTTTTACCGGTAACTCAGTTAATAAAATATCTAAAATCGTTAATGCGGGATCATTTTCATCCGGTGCTGATTTCTCAGCGCCTTTCACCAAGATCACAAATTCACCTTTTTGCTGGTTCAAATCGGCTATTAACCAATCGTGCAAATCTTTCAGCGTGCCATCTTTAATGGTTTCAAACGTCTTGGTAAGTTCGCGTGCAATCACGGCAACACGGTCAGCGCCAAATATCAGCATCATGTCTTCAATAGCGACTAAAATGCGATGGGGCGCTTCGTAGAATATTAATGTACGAATTTCATTTTGCAAGGATTTTAAATGCTGTTGGCGTGCATTGGCTTTCGCAGGTAAAAATCCTTCAAAGATAAAGCGGTCTGAAGGCAGGCCCGCAGCGCACAAAGCTGCAATCAAAGCACAAGGGCCGGGGATGGGAACGACCTCAAACCCTTGCGCGCGTGCCATTTGCACTAGCCTATAGCCAGGGTCGCTGATTAGGGGCGTGCCTGCATCACTAATTAACGCTACCGATGCACCATGACCCAGTTGCGCCAGTATTTTTTCTACCCGTTCGGTTTCATTGAAATCATGCAGCGATTGCATGGGGGTATTGATGCCAAAATGCTGCAAAAGTCGGCTACTATGGCGCGTATCCTCAGCGGCAATCAGCGCCACCGCGCGCAAAGTTTCAACCGCCCGTGCACTCATATCATTGAGGTTGCCTATGGGGGTAGCGACGATATATAAGGATCCTCTATTCATGGTTTGGTAACTAGGTGATTTGTAGTTATAATGGGCAGCCTATCAAATATACACTCAGGATAATAGCTTATATGATAACTAATCCGCCAGCACACAAAAGGTTGGGTTTATGGATGTTAACGGCATTAGTGACCGGTAACATGATTGGTTCAGGTATTTTTTTGCTGCCTGCCTCGCTCGCAGGTTTTGGCAGCATTAGCATCTTAGCCTGGTGTTTTACCGCAGTGGGTGCATTGTTGATCGGGCTGGTATTCGCCAAGCTTTCGACGATTATTCCGCGTATTGGTGGGCCGTATGCTTATTGCCGCGAAGCTTTTGGTGATTTTGTCGGTTTTCAGATGGCCTATAATTATTGGATTGCGTTGTGGGTTGGTAATGCTGCCATTGCCGTAGCTTTTGCCGGATATTTAGGGGTGTTTTGGCCTGCATTAAGCACTAACCATCATTATGCTTTTTTTGTTAGTGCAGGGGCCGTTTGGTTGATGACCTTGATCAATGTATTAGGCATTCACCGCGCAGGCATGTTGCAGTTGGTGACTACGGTATTAAAACTATTGCCGCTATTGTTGGTTGCTACATTAGGGTTGCTGTTTGTACAGCCTCATAATTTAGAAAATTTTAATATCACCGGCCATTCGAATTTTTCTGCATTAACGGGTGCTGCGACGCTCACGCTATGGGCTTTTATTGGTCTTGAGTCTGCTACCGTACCTGCAGATTCAGTCAAAGATCCGCACAAGAATATTGCGCGTGCGACAATTTTAGGTATTTTAATTGCGGCAGTGGTTTACATTTTAAGCACAATAGCTGTGATGGGTATTATCCCCACTGCTCAATTAGCGCACTCGACAGCACCTTATGCCGATGCAGCACGCATTATTTTTGGCCCAATGGGTGGCATGTTAATTGCAGTGGGTGCGATTGTTTCCTGCTTTGGCGCACTAAATGGTTGGACATTATTGCAAGGGCAAATTCCCATGGCAGCAGCACGCGATGGTTTATTTCCACAACCGTTTGCTAAGGAATCACGTTTTGGCACACCGGCGTTTGGGCTTATTTTTACGAGTGTGCTCATTACGTTTTTATTGTTCTTAACGCTGGGTCAAGGCTTAGTCAAACAATTTACTTTTATTATTTTATTGGCCACATTATCTTCTTTGATCCCCTATTTTTTTACCACTATGGCTGAACTGGTTATTTTTGTGCGTGACCGGGAACGCTTTAATGGTAAACGTTTGTTGGGTTCTTCCATTATCGCTATTTTAGCGGGCATTTATGCGTTCTGGACGATTATTGGTTCAGGGGAACAAACCGTATTTTATGGTTGTTTATTATTTTTTAGCAGCGTGCCTGTTTTTGCTTGGATGAAATATAATTCAAAATGAAAAAAATTTTATTGATCCGTTTATTACTGATTTTTTCTATAGCAATAATTGCACTAGGATTGTCGACGCCAGGTGTTTGCGCTGAAAAAGATCAACCTGTCAGTGAACTTTCCCTCAAGCGTGCTGATGTCTTGATATCGTTAGCACAAGCTGATTTACAAGAGATGACGCTGACTTTGAATGCTGCCAAACAAGCAGTGAGTCTCACACAAAATAATATCGACGGTTTGGCAGATGCGTTACATAACAATGCGGTGGGTACTGCGGCGGTTACCGTTAATTCGCCAGCGATGAATTTGCAAATGCAGGATAATTTACGCCTACAGAATAATTTATTGAAGTTGCAGCAACAGCGCGTAACATTGTTACAGCAAACGCAAAATCTGGCACAGCAAAATTTACAAGCCGTACAAAATTGGAAAGCACAATTACAAGCTAAATTTTTGTCGCAAAAACAACAACAACGGCAAAATGCACTCGATCAATTTGCTGCTGATATGCAACAGCAGCAAGATCAGTGGTTGACGCATTTGCAAGCACTCAATAAACAGATGCAGGCGGCGGGTGGGCCAGGGCAATATTTAACAAACCCTGATTATATGCATTTGGAAATGCAGGTTTTTGAGGCGGAAGAAAAAAGTAATATCAATCAGATCCAGCTTGATTTAACTCGATCACATAATCATTTAGAACGCTTAACATTAGTGCCTGGGCAAACTATTTCTCTCACTACGCTTAACGATATGCAAGATCAAACGACGCAACTTATAAAAGAGTTGGTCGATGTAAAGCATATGTTAGAGAGTAAAATCGAAGTGTTACAAGCACGGATAAAAGTAAATGCAGAGAGCATGGATAGTGGTATGTTAGCGCTGAATGTTGGGCAAGCTAATTTGCAAATGATCAACGGCTTATTGATGGGCTATCAAGACCAATTAAAATCCACCAGCGATCTGTTAAAAAATGCGATTTCCTACAAAGAAAATATTACCCGCCAATTAAATCAACAGTTATCTAGTCGCCAAGGTTTGCCAGGGTTTGATCGGCAAGCTTGGTTAATGTTAGGCAAGAGATTGCTGCAAGTACCTTTGTTAACTTGGCAAGGAGTGAGCAATTTAGCCAAGATTTTAGTAGATGCTGTAATTACAGCGCAAGTTTGGCAATGGGTCGTTGGTATTATCGCTGCGTTGATTTGGGCGGTAGTATGGAAGCAAGCGCGACGTAATTTAACCTCGGCCATTGCGGTATTATCACAACGCAGTGAACGCTTTTTTACTAATCAGGTGTTATTAGTCTTTTTACGGATCATGCGTAGTCATTTAACTTTTTTAATGTTGTTTGCCGCATTGCTCGGTTTGTTGGTGTTGCTACAAATGTCGATGCTGACATTTAGTTTGGTTATCAGTTTGGCTTTGGTGTTTATTGTGTTTAGCTTAGTTATTGGCATCGCCAAAAATTTATTAGTAGAAGGGCTTGCCGATGGTAATGAATATGATGTGAAATTTTATTTCCGCTTGAAATGGGCATTGATTGTAGGTGGTGTATTAACAGCGATGACTGTTTTAGTACATCAATTGCCGGTGGCTTATGATGTGCAAGATTTATTCCGCCGTTTATTCATGTTGTTTTTGCTGGGCATTGCAGTGGTGTTATTGCGCGCTTGGTTTGTCTTGCCGGAATTGTTGGGCAAAACCTTAGAAGCAAGTCGGCCGTATGTAAAACAAATGGTGCGTTGGTTAGGTTTAATAATTCCATTGTCGTTATTAATCAATGCGTTAATCGGGTTGGTAGGTTACGTAGAGCTGGCGTGGAGTATTGCGGCTTATCAAGGAATATTTTTAATCGTATTAACTGGCTTTTTATTTGCTGGCGGTTTACTCAGTGAACTTATTCGCGTGGCATCAGAGTATTTAGTTCGTGCATCAAAAAATGGCTGGTTGTGGACACAAGCCATATTAAAACCTATTCATTTAATTTTAAAATTAGTATTGATTTGGACAGCGCTGGCGGTGTTATTTGCCTGGTATGGTTGGGGGCCGCATTCATGGGCAGTCACCCATCTTGATGCTTTCCTCACGCTGCATTTATTTACCTTAGCGGGTAGCGTGATAACACCGGTTAGCTTTATTGAACTGTGGTTAACGATTGTTGTTTTAGTGTGGGTCGCACGCTGGACGCGTGAATTTACCTATCGTTGGATGTTTGCTGGTGTCAAAGATGTCTCGTTGCGCAATAGTTTAGGTATGTTTAGTCAATACACGATGGTGGCGATAGTTATTTTATTTGGTTTGCAATTAGTGGGTATTAATTTAACGGCGCTTACGGTGATTGCCAGTACCTTTGCTTTAGGTATTGCATTGGGTTTACGTGATTTAGCAAATAATTTTGTTAGTGGAATTTTGTTGTTGATGGAGCGTCCGTTACGTGTGGGTGATTATGTGACTGTGGGAGCCTATGAAGGTGAAGTAATACATATTGGTATGCGGGCAGTGATGATCATGACTGATGATCATCAAGAATTATTAGTGCCGAACGCGAACGTATTCAGTCAATCCTTTATCAACTGGACGTATCGCGATAGCGTGGTGCGATCGATCATCCCACTTAAAATAACACGTACCGATGACCCGCACCGCGTGCAAAAAATTATTATTGAAGTGATTAAAACCATTCCTGAAATATTAACCAAGCCCGCCGTTGTGGTTTATTTAAAACGCTTGGATGAAGTGTTGTTAGAATTTCAAGTGGAATATTATGTTGATATGAAAAAGATTTATTCGCGTAATTCAATTAAATCAAAAGTGTTGTTGGCGATGTGGGATCGCTTTAAAGCTGAAGGCATTAATGCGCCAGATAGCCCACATGAGGTGGTTTTGCTGACACCCAATCATCGAGAGGGCGAGGGTGATCAATGAACTTCAACAATCTTAAAATCGGCCACACCACGTTGCAAGCAAAAGGCACAGGAGTGACTGTATTTTTATTCGAGCAACCCGCTGCTTGTGGTTGGTCTTTGTGTGGCGCAGCACCGGCAACGCGTGATGTCAATATTATTGACCCCACAGCGACGGTAGAGAAAATAGACGCCTTAGTTTTTGGTGGTGGCAGTGCTTATGGTTTGGGCGCAACCAATGGTGTCATGCAATGGTTGCTTGAACATAAACGTGGTTATGTCACGCGTTATGGTTTAGTGCCGCTCGTGCCGACGGCAGATATTTACGATTTTGGTGTGAATGGTATGCATTTCCCCAGCCCAGAAGATGCTTACCAAGCCTGTCAAAACGCGCAAAAAAATAATACAATGCATGGCCGAGTGGGTGTAGGTACGGGTGCTACCGTTGGTAAATGGATGCACGCTGGCCATCACATCATGAGCGGTGGTTTTGGTTTTGCGCAGCTAGAAGGCCCCGATGGTTTGCAAGTGTTAGTGTGTGCTGTCGTTAACAGCGTGGGTGATGTGATCAACGAGCAAGGGCAAGTGGTTGCTGGTGCGAAGAAAAAAGATGGCAGTTTTCTTAACATGCCGCAAGAATTATCGGCTGGTCATTTTGGTAAAACCGACATTAGTAGTGAAAATACAACCTTAGTTGCAGTTTTCACCAATGCGATTTTGCAGCGTGCGCAGTTAACGCGCATTGCTAAGATGGCAAGCGCTGGAATTGCCCGCGCAACTATGCCAGCATTTACGCGTTATGATGGTGATGTAGTTTTTGCAGCGTCGTTAGATCGTGTTGCCGCCGATGAAATGGTGGTGGGTACATTAGCAGCATTAGCAACACACAAAGCAATTTTGCAAGCAGTGGAAGGTTCAGTGATAATTTAAAAGATAAATTGTAGGTCGGATCAAGGAGCGTTAGCGACGGATCTGACAAGAGTTATAAGAAATTACAATAAATAGCGAGGAAGTATGCACAAAGTAATGATAGCAGGCGCAGGAAAAATAGGCACGTTAATTGCATGTTTGTTAAGCCAATCGGGCGACTATCAAGTTTATTTGGCCGACAAACAATTTCATGGGCAAGATATTTTAAGATTACGCAAACAATTGCCCGATCTAAAAACCATCGAAGTCGATGTGATGGATCACAAAGCGATGGTCAAAGCTATCAAAGATCATTCCGTTCAAGCTATTATTTCTTGCTTACCGTATTATTGTAATATCGCTGTGGCGCAAGTCGCGAAAGACTGTCATTTGCATTATTTTGATTTAACTGAAGATGTCAAAGTCACTGATGCGGTTACCCATTTGGCGCAAAATGCTACCACGGCATTTGTGCCGCAATGTGGTTTAGCGCCGGGTTTCATCAATATTGTGGCGCATTCGTTGATGCAAAATTTTGAAGCGTTAGATACGGTGAAATTACGTGTAGGTGCATTACCACAACAAGCCAGCAATAGTTTGAATTATGCGTTGACATGGTCCACCGATGGCATCATCAATGAATACGGTAATTTGTGCGAAGCAATTGAAGGTGGTAAACAAGTGCATGTGGCAGCGTTAGAAGGTTTAGAAACCTTAGCATTAGATGGTCAAAGTTATGAGGCGTTTAATACTTCAGGTGGGTTGGGTAGCTTAGCTAAAACTTATGGCGGTAAAGTGCATACCTTGAATTATAAAACACTGCGTTATCCTGGTCATTGTGAAAAGATGCATTTTTTAATGCACGATTTAAAATTAAATGAAGATCGTGATACTTTAAAACGTATTTTAGAGCGCGCTATTCCCAAAACATATCAAGATGTGGTGTTGATTTACGTTTCTGTCACGGGCAGAAATGCTGGTCAATTGATGGAAGAAAGTTACGTGAAAAAAGTTTATCCACATAAAATTGCTGGTTTACTCTGGTCGGCTATTCAAGTCACTACAGCATCGGGCATTAGTGTGGTGGTTGATTCGGTGTTAAGTAATCCCGAAAAATATCAGGGTTTAGTCGTGCAAGAGCAGTTCACATTGCAGGATGTACTGACTAATCGTTTTGGTAAATGTTATCAATAATATATTTTTTGTCATCCTCGCGAATGCGGGGATCCAAAAGCACTTTCTTGGAGGCAATCATGGAAATCCTAAAAAAACTCAATATCGAATCTATTAATCAAGGTGCTTGCACCGGCGCAGACCAATGGTCGCATGGCAAGGATTTGGGCGAATTAGAATCGTTTAATCCAGTGAATGAACAACTCATTGCTAAAGTCAAACGCGCGAGTGCGCAAGATTATGAACACGTGGTGCAAACTGCGCACAAAACATTTTTAGAGTGGCGCAAAGTGCCCGCACCAAAACGCGGTGAATTAGTGCGGCAGATGGGTGAAGTATTGCGTAAAAATAAAGATGCGTTGGGATCATTAGTCTCATTAGAAATGGGTAAATCAAAGCAAGAAGGCGATGGTGAAGTGCAAGAGATGATCGACATGGCCGATTTCGCCGTCGGTCAAGCGCGTATGTTATATGGTTTAACCATGCACTCCGAACGCCCTGAACATCGTATGTATGAACAATGGCACCCACTTGGTGTGATTGGTGTGATCAGTGCATTTAATTTTCCCGTTGCCGTGTGGGCGTGGAATGCTTTTATCGCAGCCATTTGTGGTAATACCGTTATTTGGAAACCTTCTTCTAAAACACCATTGTGTGCAGTGGCCGTACAACATTTGTGTAATCAAGTCATGCAAGCGAATGGTTACAGTGGTATTTTTAATTTATTTATCAGTGATGATAATCTTTTGGTAGATAATTTAGTGAATGACCATCGCGTGCCGTTAATTTCTTTTACGGGTTCAACTGCGGTAGGGCGTAAGGTAAATGAAAAAGTAGCTAGCCGTTTAGGACGTTGTTTATTAGAACTCGGTGGCAATAACGCAATTATTGTCGACGAAACCGCTAATTTAGATTTAGCCATGCGCGCTATTGCATTTGGCGCTGCGGGCACGGCAGGGCAACGTTGCACCACCACGCGACGTTTGTTTGTGCAGGAAACTATCCACGATGATTTATTAAAACGTTTAGTGCAGATTTACAAGCAATTGCGTATTGGTGATCCGCTAGAGGCGGGTGTATTAGTTGGGCCATTGGTCGATCGAAAAGCAGTGAATGATTATAAAAAAACGATCGAAGAAATTCATGCGATGAAAGGTGAAATTGTTTTTGGTGGAAATGTATTAAAACGAGAAGGATTTTTTGTTGAGCCAACCATTGTGCGCGCTAAACCCGACTGGGCTGTGGTGCATCGCGAAACGTTCGCGCCGATTTTATATGTAATGAAATATCAAAAAATTGAAGAAGCAATCGCTTGGCATAATGCTGTGCCACAAGGCCTTTCATCGGCGATGTTTACTAATCATGTGCAACATTCGGAAATGTTTTTGTCCGCCGCAGGCAGTGATTGCGGCATTGCCAATATTAACATCGGCACTTCTGGTGCTGAGATTGGCGGGGCATTCGGCGGTGAAAAAGAAACCGGCGGTGGTCGCGAAGCAGGCTCTGATTCTTGGAAAGCCTATATGCGCCGTCAAACCAACACTATCAACTGGGGCAATACATTGCCACTGGCGCAGGGCATTAAGTTTGAGGTTTGATTTTTTGATCCTCTTTCACTTAGTTTGGTTCAGGAATTGGATCGCCTGCTTCTTTTGCGGTGGTTATCCAGCATAGACACACGCTGAATACAGCATGAGAAAAAATGATGATGCTATGAGAGGTGGTAAAATATGAACGCAGCCCTACAGCAAACAATTAAACATTGGGGATATGTAACTCCTTACGCCCATGTTCCGCGTAATGAGGCAGAATATGAAAGATTATTGATTTTTGTCGAGGAGCTTATGGATTGGTCTCGTCAAAAGAAAGATGATCGTGTAACTAGCCTGTTACAATTGGCGATTTGGTGTATCACCTTCGGTTTTTTGTTAAGTTACAGTACCCCCCTAAAACGCTCCAGCACCAATGTTCGCAAGCGCGCGGAAGAAATTTTTTGAATAATTGCATTGGCTTTTTTGAAATTAAATTTTGCTGGGAGTTCTAATTCAGGCAATGATTTAAAAAGTCTTGACTTTGCAGCGGTTAGATAAAAAACATCAAGCAGGGCTTTTTCAGGTGTGGCCATTTTAATGCCGTTAATTAATTCAAAATCAAAAAAGAAATCAGGCTGAATATGGTGCGCAGAAATAGTGCCTAATGGTGTTGTATAAAGATGAGTGCGAGCTAAGGTGACAGCATAAATAATAGGTGGAATTTGTGAAATCATGCCGTGATAAAAAAGAGCCGTTTGTAATGAAATATAACTCGGAAATGGCGCAGTTAAGTATTCGGGCAATAACAGTGGATCAATTTTTTGTGTAGTGGCCCATTTGCCTCTCATTAAACGGATAAACCTTCCTTCCTTCACTAGCCTATCTAAAATTTTGCTCGCATGTGACCGCTCTATTTTTAAACAAGCTGCGGCGTCACTGGTTTGTAGAACGGGTTGTTTTAAAGCCAATAATTTTTGTTCTACTTCAATGAGTCGCATGAGTTGCATTCCCCATTAATGTTTTTATGACTTGCGTTTGTATTTCATTCCATTTTTCTTTTGAATCATAAAATTTTTTATATTCTTCCATTAGATAGGCAATAACATGTCCTTTAAAATCGGTATAGTGAATTTGCTTGATATTTTCAATAGCCGTAGAGATTTTTTCTGGTTTGATAGTTTTTAAAGTATCGATATTTATCCCTCTATCTAATAACCATTTTAAATCAAAAATATCACGGGCTTGCGTTTGAGTGCGATTAATTAAAGCCTCAATTTTCTGTAAAAATGCGGTATTAGGATCATAGTGATTACATAAAATAGGATAGAGGTGATAGTTGCTCATTAAATCATTGTCGACTGCTTCATAGGCAGTACCCTTATCCATTTTACGTCGAGAGAATTCAATTTTGGTGGGAAGGGGAACGGTTGATTCTTTGGATTGGAGCAAGATTTTCCATCGTTGTGTGGTTTCAGTTTGTTTGGCTGTGCTTACCTGAATAAGCTCTAAACTTTTGCTTTGTAAGATTTTTTTAAAATCAATACTTTCAATTATTTTATTCACTTTATTCTTAAGTGTTGCTGTAGAAATAGTAGTGACGTCAATATCGATATCTTCTGAATAGCGTATACTTTTGAAAAAAAACCGTAAGTTACATCCTCCTTTAAGAGCATATAATTTTTTATCAAGCTTACCCTCCAGCTGGCGGAGGAAAAGCAAATGAAATAATTCTACAGTAGCGTATGGATTGTACATTATTCAATAATACAAATAGTTGCCATATATGTCAACTATTTGTATTACTGAATAGAGATGGGAATCACGAAAGTATTATATGTTCTGATTCATATCGTAGATATATAGCACAGCTAACCACAGACCCTCAGAATGTAGTCTATACTTACCATAAATGGTAATGGAATAAACTAAAGGACTAACACTCATGGCTGAGCAAACTTACGAATTACACGAAGGCAGTAAAAAGTTTACTATCGCATTAAATGTAGAAGATGAAGCATCAATTTGTGCTTCAATCCTCGAAAGCTGTACGGAATACGCTATCATTGCGGTAGATTTAGATTTAAAAATTGTTGCTTGGAATGAGGGGGCACGTCGACGCTTTGGTTATGAACCCTTCGAGGTCGTTGGCAAAGTGGGCCTTTCAGGTATCTACGATCCAAAGGATATGCAAGCAAGAAAAACCCAAGAAATAATTGATGTAGTTAAGCAAGCAGGTGTCTGGGCTGGCGAATTAAAATACTTACGTAAAGACGGCAAACCGGTTTCTGTTTTTGACACATTTACTCTTCGAATAGATTCATTTGGCAAACCCATTGGTTACACCATAATATCGCATGATCCAACTGAGTTAAGCAGTAAATTACAAGCGCTTACCGATTCAAAAGAGTACACGCGTAGTTTAATTGAATCGAACCTTGATGTTTTAATGACTACCGACTCTTTAGGTATCATCAACGATGTGAACCAGCAAATTTGTGAAATGACTGAATTTTCTCGCGAAGAGTTGCTCGGTTCGCCTTTTAAAATTTACTTTACTGACCCTAAGCGCGCTGAAGATCTTATTCGTAAAGTGCTTTCTGAAAATCGTATAACCAATTACGAGCTTATTATTAAATCGCGTAATGATAAATTTACGCCAGTTTCATTTAACGCGACAACCTTCCGCACACCAGATGGCCATTTGAAAGGGATATTTGCTACAGCACGTAATATCACTGAACAAAAACGGCTCGAAGATGAAAGCCATAAACAAAGTGATGCTTTATTAGAAGCGACCAATTTTTTAAATGACGTACTAAAAAATACCACAACATATTCCATTATTGCCCTCGATTTAGAAGGTAAAATTCTACTTTGGAACGAAGGTGCTAAACGTAATTATGGTTATACAGCGGATGAAATTGTAGGTAAGAGAACGTTGTGGGTCTTGCGTACCCCCGAAGATAATCAATCGGGTCGTGCCAAAGCGATGCTTGATGAGGCTTTTAAAACCGGTAAATATGATGGTGTCATCGAAGGCCTACGTAAAAATGGTGAACGCTATCCAGAATTGCTTTCAGTGACTATACGTAGAGATGCCGAAGGAAATCCAGTAGGTTATGCGCTCATTTCTAAAGACATCACGGTAGAGAAACAGCAAGAACAGAATTTACGCGAGCAATTGGGTTATAACCGCAGTCTGTTTGAATCTAATATCGATATTTTAATGGCCACTGACACCTTAGGTATCATTACCGATGCTAATAAACAGATGTGTAACGTAACAGGGTATAATACAGAAGAATTAATTGATACCCAGTTCAAAAATTACTTTACCGACCCAAAGCATGCTGAAGATTTCATTCGCAATGTATTAGCTGAAGAGAGTGTGAGAAACTATGAGCTCACCATTCAAGCAAAAGATGGTAAAGAAACAGTTGTATCCTGTAACGCTTCTACCTTTAAAGGGACCGATCAAAAACTACGAGGCGTATTTGCTGTTGGTCGTGATATTACTGAACAAAATCGTTTGGAAGTTGAAAGCCGCGAACAAAATATTAAATTAAAAGAAGCAACGGGATTTTTAAATAACGTGCTTGAAAGCTCGACTGCTTATTCAATCATTGCCGAAGATTTAGAAGGCAATATTCTTGCATGGAACGAAGGTGCGCGCCTTAATTACGGCTATAGTGCAGAAGAAATGATTGGCAAACAAAATACGCGTATTTTGCATGCGCCAGAAGATATTACTTCGGGTCGCTTGCAAGCCGTGCTGGATGCAGCACTTAAAACCGGCAAAGAAGAAGGTGTATTAGAGAGCGTGCGCAAAAATGGTGAAAGATTTACTGCTTCGCTTGCGCTGACTTTGCGTAAAGATAGCACCGGAAAACCAGTGGGCTATCTGTTAATTTCTAAAGATATCACTGATCAAAAAAGGGAAGAAGTTTTAGTTTCTAAGAACGTAGAACTAATAGAACAAAATCGCTTGGCACAAGAAGCGAATCGCTTAAAAAGTGAATTTTTAGCGAATATGTCACATGAACTGCGTAGCCCATTAAACGGGATCATTGGTTTTGCTGAATTGATGCATTTGGGTAAAGTGGGTCCAGTTTCCCCCGAACATAAGGAATATTTGGGTGATATTCTTACCAGTTCGCGTCATTTATTACGTTTGATTAACGATATTCTAGATTTAGCAAAAGTAGAATCGGGCAAAATGGAATTTCATCCTGAAAAAATTGATATTAACATCGTCATTGGCGAAGTATGTGATATTTTGCGTACTTTAATTTCCAAGAAAAAAATTCAACTCACTGTCAATGTTGACCCAGATATCGGTGAGATCATCATTGATACGGCTAAGCTGAAGCAGATCCTTTATAACTATATTTCGAATGCACTAAAATTCACCAATGAAAATGGTACAGTCAATATTCGCGTTAACCCAGAAGGCGCTAATTATTTTCGCCTAGAAGTAGAAGATAATGGTATTGGTATTCGGGCGGAAGATATTCCCAAATTGTTTGCCGAGTTTCAACAATTAGATGCGAGCCTAGATAAAAAATATCAGGGTACCGGTTTGGGGCTTGCCTTGACACGTCGTATTGCGGAAGCGCAAGGTGGACAAATTGGCGTAACAAGTACTGTTGACAAGGGGAGTACATTTTTTGTGGTATTGCCCAGAGTTCCGCAAAAGCAGGATCAAAGTATACCGCAAACTGACAAAGAACCTATCATAGAAAAAGTAAGTCTTGCCAAACCGATAGATGTTACTGTTGATGTGCTTAAACAAAATACAACTCCTGTCAAAGATAAAGTATCCTCAGAAAAAACATCGGCCAATATTCTGGTGATTGAGGATGATCTTAATGATAGTGCTTTAGTTGCGAGTGCATTAACAGAGGTAGGATATACTGTTGAGTTAGCTTTTACTGGTTCCGAAGCCATTAAAAGTTGCCGCGAAAAAAGATTTGATGCCATTACCCTCGATTTATTACTTCCCGATATGAATGGTTGGGATGTTTTACGTGGATTTCGTTCGCAAGGGCCCAATCTAGAAACCCCCACTATTGTAGTGACGGTAATTGGGAGTAAAGCAGCGAGCTTTGGCTTTATGATTCAAAGCTTTTTAATAAAACCGATTAAATCTGAAGATTTAATAACTGCTCTACAACAGACTGGTATCTATCAAAATCAAAATAAAACGATTTTATTTGTTGATGATGATCCGAAAATGATCACATTATGTCAACAATATATGAAGGATTATGGCACTACTATTATTTGTGAGACAGATCCAGAACAAGGATTAATAACTGCCGATGTTAAAAAACCAGATGTTGTTGTGCTGGATCTACTGATGCCGAATATCGATGGCCTGGAATTTTTGCGCCGTTTTCGTATGACCGAATATGGCAAAAAAACCCCCGTGATTATCTGCACCTCACAAGATATCAGTGATGTTGATCGTAGCCGCATTAAAGCTTCAGTAGCAGCAGTGATACAAAAAGGTGGCGGATCGATGGGTGATCTTGTGCAGGAGATGAAACGTATTTGTCCTTTAATTAAAAAAACAGGATGAGGAGATATTATGGCAGGCGAACCCATATTAATCGTGGAAGATAATCCTACTAATTTGAAGTTGGCAAAGCTATTGTTGACAGTAGAAGGGTATGAGGTGCGCACTGCAGTAGATGCAGAAGAGGCTGTGAAAGTTTTAGCGACCTTTCATCCGCGACTTATTTTAATGGATTTACAATTACCCGGAAAAAATGGCCTCGACCTGACGCGAGAGCTTAAAGCAGATCCACATTTTAAAGATATACTTATTGTTGCACTAACCGCCTATGCCATGAAGGGTGATGAAGATAGAGCAAAAGCTGCTGGCTGTGATGGTTATATGACCAAACCGGTTTCTGCGACTACTTTTCCTATAGAAATAGCTGATTATTTGCAAAAGCAAGCGACTTTAGCTAAGTAGGAAGGATCAACTGATGAACAAAGCCACTATCCTAGTCATTGAAGATAATCCAATATCGCGTAAAGTGTTAAAAATGAGTTTGGAAAGTGAACACTATACTGTCATCGAAGCTGCAAATGGTGTAGAAGCATTACGCGAAGCCAGCAACCAAAAAATTGATTTAATAATACAAGATTTATTTTTGCCTGATATGAGTGGTTATCTCTTAAATGCAAAATTAAGAGCATTGCCTGGAATAGAAAAAATTCCTATCCTTGCGCTGTCAGGATTTTTGACGGCATTGGATGAACAGTCAAAACATAGCGGATTTAGCACGTTTTTATTAAAACCAATTGACCCTACTTATTTATTAGATGTGGTTAAAGCGCATCTTCCAATTTCAATCCCCGCAAAAATCTTAGTGGGTAGAGGCAAACATATCCTGATTGCAGATGATAATGCTATTCAACTTAAATTATTTGGTATGCAATTACGCAATGCAGGTTTTGAGGTGACTGCTGCAATGGATGGCGTAATAGCTCTTCGAGAAGCGAGGAGCCGACAACCCGATGCTATCATCAGCGATATATTAATGCCAAACTTAGATGGTTTTGGGTTGTGCGCAGAAATAAAACGTGATCCAAAGCTTTGTACCATTCCTGTTATGCTACTGACTTCACATTATTTACAAGATGATGATCTTGCTTTAGCTAAAAAGGTCGGTGCTAGTTGTTATTTAACACGTACTCCTGATGAAGAAAAGTTAATTACTGAATTGCTTAAAATACTGAATACACAACCATCTGCTCCTGTGAGTGCTCCATTTGATATAACCGAAGATATTAAACACGAACATTCTATTCGTTCGGTTCGTCAGTTAGAACAACAAGTGCTAGTTAATACGAAGCTTGCACAACGTTGTGCAATGCTAATGTCACAGTTGTCTTTAATCGGTGGTATTGCGAATGCATTAACGACGAGCAGTAAAGATATTGATGAATCCTTAAAAGATGTGCTCTATTTTTGCTTAGATGCGACGGGTATATCAAAAGGTGCTCTGTATATTAAGAGAGCTGATAAAAGTATGGTGTTGAGTCAGCAGATTGGTTATAAAGAAGATGAGAAAGAAAAAGTAGCGTCATTTTTTGGCATATCAATATTGATACCTGAAATTATTCAAAAAAAAGAACCTTTTGCCGTTCCTTCCGAGCACTTCTCAGGCATAGAAGCGCAGAATTTTCTGAATGAAGCAGGAGTAAAATCTGCCCTAATTGTTCCTCTGTTTTCGGGTACCGATTGCTTGGGTGTTTTGTTTTTAGGTTCAGATTTATCATTATCAGATGAAAGTACTTTAGAATTTATTCGTACACTGGGTAGTCAATTTGGCCAGTCGATTGCATTAGCATCGGCGTTTGAAAGCCTGGGGTCTTCGGAAAATAGATATCGACAGTTAGTTGAAATATCACCCGATGCTATTTTTATACAACAAAATGAAAAATTTGTTTATGCCAATAGTTCGGCGCTTAACTTGTTAAATGCTAAAAGCTTAAACGACCTACTTACACATTCGGTTTATAATTTTTTTCCGCCCGATTATCAGCAAGTAATTAAAAACTATATAGAAAAAAACCATAACCAGAATTCTATGTCATTAGAAGAAGGAAAAATTATCAATCTAAAAGGTGATGTACTTGACGTTGAAATTGTGGTCAGCCCAATGATCCATCAACAAAAACCAGCAGTTTATATGATCATGCGTGATATCACCGAACGCAAACGATCGGCGTTACATTTAGAAATACAATATGCAATTGCATGGATTTTAGCAGAGTCGGCCACTCTTTTTGTGGCAACCGCAAAAATTTTAAAGATTATTTGTGCCCGCTTGCAATGGGATTGTGGGGCAATATGGGCGGTAGATCAAGAAGATAATGTTTTGCGCTGCACTCGAGTTTGGCAAATGCCACAGATAAAAAATAATGCATTTCAATTAGAAAGTCTTAGTCGTACTTATGCCATAGGGGTTGGTCTAACTGGGCAAGTTTGGCAAGAGCGCAAAGCTGTTTGGAAATCAGATATTTTACATGAAGCTGATTTTTTACGCAAAAATTCTGCGGCAGAAGTGGGGTTAACTACCGCAGTTGCCTTCCCGATAATCTATGAGAATGAAGTTCTGGGCGTTATTGAATTTTTCAGCAAAAAAATGCTGCAGCCAAATCATGATTCGTTATTATGGTTTGAGTCTATTGGTAATCAGTTTGGGCTTTTTCTAAAAAGAAAGCATATGGAAAAGCAGATGTTATATCTGGCGGAACATGATGTACTAACAGGTTTATCAAACCGCAGTTTACTTGAACAATATTTAACAACAGCATTGACAGCTGCAGAAACGACAGGTGATAAACTAGCAATTATATTTTTGGATCTTGACCATTTTAAATATGTAAATGATTCTATGGGTCACCAAGCCGGTGATACATTATTGAAAGAAATTTCAGAGCGCTTTCGCCAATGTCTTAGAGCGCAAGATACCATTAGTCGATTAGGTGGTGATGAGTTTATCATTACTATTCCAAATGTGCACCAAAAAGAGGAGATTATTGAGATAATTAATAGATTAAAAAAAGAGCTTGCCAGAGAGATTACTTTGAAAGAAAAAGAATTTTTAATAACGGCTAGTATGGGCGTGAGTTTTTACCCTGATGATGGAACCACCGTACAAACTTTAATTAAATGTGCCGATATTGCTATGTATGCGGCAAAAGAAAAAGGTCGGAATACCTATCAGTTCTGTACTCCTGAAATGACTGCCCAAGCTGAAAACCGTGGTATCTTACAAAATAATTTACGGCAAGCAATAGAAAATAATGAATTTATTTTATATTATCAACCAAAAATTGATGTCGCCACGCAAAAAGTGATAGGCATGGAAGCCTTAATTCGTTGGAGGAGGCCAGATGGTATTGTATTACCCGGAAACTTTATTGCGGCTATTGAAGGTAGCGATCTTATCAATCCTATTAGTGAGTGGGTATTAAAAACGGCTTGCTTGCAAAATAAAGCTTGGCAAACATTGGGCATGTCTCCGGTTATTATATCAGTTAATTTATCAGCGCGGAATTTAAACAAAAATCTCTTGCAATTTGCAGAAAAAATTTTAACGGAAACAAATCTTTATCCTGATACTTTTGAAGTCGAATTAACCGAAAGTGCGTTGATGGAAAATGTGGAAAATAATATACAAATATTGCGCAGCCTAAAAGAAATGGGCCTTAAGATATCCATTGATGATTTTGGTACGGGTTATTCATCGTTAAGTTATTTAAAACGTTTTCCCATCGACACTATAAAAATTGACCAATCTTTTATCCGTGATCTTGCAACTGATCTTGATGATGCTGCGATTGTTACAGCTATTATAGCTATGGCGCGTAGTTTGGGTTTTAGAGTCATTGCCGAAGGAGTAGAAACCGAAGCACAACTTAAATTTTTATGTCAGCATGGTTGTGACGAAATTCAAGGGTTTTATTTTAGCCGCCCATTACCAGTGGCTGAAGCTGCGGAATTTATCCAAAATGCCAATATTGCTTGGCATTTTGATTAATGCTCATTATGAAACAAACAACAGAAAATCATACCATATATAAGCTAATTACACCGATTTCAATTGGTGCTGGATTAATCGTTACGGTGTTTGGTGCGCTAGGTTTAATTGGTTGGTATACACATACTTACATTCTTGTGCAGATTTCATCGCAGTTTGCCCCCATGCAATATAACACTGCATTGGCCTTCTTTTTTTTAGGGTTGAATTTGTTGTTCGTTATTAAATATCCTCGTTTATCGGCTTTGCTTAGTATAATGGTTTTTTTATTGGGAGCATTGACTTTAATTCAATATATATTTTATATCAATGTAGGCATTGATCAGTTATTTTTAAAAACAGTTGTGTTGGCAAAGACTTCAAATCCGGGGCGTATGGCTCCCAATACAGCACTTTGTTTGATGTTAGCAAGCTCTGCAATATTTTTTAATTTAGATGTTATTTCATTTCCAAGCAAACGCTATTTGGCCATTGTTTTTAGTGCGCTAACAATGGCGCTAGGTTTTATCGCATTAATTGGTTATCTGGCAGACCTGCCCACAGCTTATGGGTGGGGGAAACTGACAGGAATGAATATTATTTCAGCATTTTGTTTTACCATGGCAGGCATTGGGTTATCGGCACTTTCGTTCAGATACTTTATTCACGAACTAACTGGCAGAAATTTTATACCTATCCTGATCATCGTCGTCGGCTGTGTTTTTTTTATATTGCTCTGGCAATCTCTGGTTGCCGATCAAAACCAAAAAATGATCTTAAAAGTGAAGGATGATGCAGAACAAATTAAAACTGAAATCGATGAAAAAGTAATGACCTATAACTTAGCTCTTGCGCGTATGGAAAAGCGCATGGACTATCAAAACTACGCATCACAGACCGCATGGCTATATGATGCTAAATTATATCTGGACGATATGAAGCCCTATCAAGCCATCATCTGGATGCCAGAAGGGCAAGCTACACCATGGATAGCAGTTAATAATAATATCACTTTGACTAACCTTGATAAACAAAAGCTTCAATCTTGTTTGCATCAGGCGCAGATGAATACTATGCCAAATGATTTTATGATCATGGTGCCACCGCAACAAAATCTAGAACAATTTTGTATTGTAAGGTATTCTGCTAAAGGATATCTTGTCGGGCTTGTTAATATGCAAGCTTTTCTAAAAGATACATTTAGTGATTTAAACGATGAATATTATCAAATCATGCTCAGCAAAAATAATAATAATCTGGAAATACATCATGCAATAGGCCAGGTTTTATCTAACGAATGGATGATTGTATTGCCGCTATCACAAATTGATGAGCAGTTGAAGTTGAGTGTGCAGCCCACGGATGAATTTTTACAAAAAAAGAATTCTATATTACCGATCATAGCACTCATTGTAGGGTCATTACTCACATTATTGCTGGCCTTGGCATTGCGTTTTTGGATAGTGGCAAACCATGAAAGAAAAGAACTGGCCGAAGCAATCAAAAATCGCGAAGCGTTAGACACCCGTTTTCAAGCGATTACTGTATCAGCAAATGATGCAATTATTATGTTAGATAAAGTGGGCAGAATTGTTTTCTGGAACGAGGCTGCAATTCAGATGTTTGGATATCTATTGAGTGAAGTATCGGGGCAATTTTACTATAATATTATCATTCCGCCGCGCTATATCGAGGCACAAAAAAAAGAATTCGAGCATTTTCTCATCACTGGCGAAGGGCCAGGGTCTGGAAAAAACTTTGAAATGACCGCTATAACCAAAAATGGCACAGAGTTCCCTGTTGAAGTCTCCATCTCAACAGTGACCATTGATGATAAATGGGAAGGTATTGCTGTCATGCGTGATATTACCGAACGCAAAAAAAGTAATGCCATTATTCAGCATCAAGCGAATTATGATGCGCTCACTGATTTGCCCAATCGTATCTTATTTTATGAGCGTCTAAAACTCTCAGTATCTAATGCCGATAGATTGCAATCATGGGTCAGCTTACTCTCTATGGATCTTGATGGATTTAAGTCTGTGAATGATACCTATGGTCATGAAGTTGGTGATGAGGTATTAAAAGAAGTTAGTCATCGTCTGCTACAATGCATTCGCCAGACTGATACGGCGACGCGTTTAGGGGGCGATGAATTTGCAATTATATTAACAAATATCCATAATAAAACTGAAATATCACTGGTAGCACAAAATATCATTGATCAACTTTCACAGCCTTATAATATTGGTTCTATTACAGTTATGGTGACAGCGAGCATCGGGATCACTATTTATCCAGTAGATGCTGCCGATCAAAAAGAGTTACTGACAAAAGCAGATCATGCCATGTATATGGCTAAAAAAAGCGGGAGGAATAAGTTTTGTTTCTTTGCTTAAAACCTCTATCGCAACAACATATCTAACCCTACCAGTAATAAAAAAACCGCGAACACTTGTTTTAAATGATGTCCTGATAAACGCCCAGCAAGCCGGGTGCCGAGTGGTACGAAGATCATGCTGGTAATCGCGATTAGAATCGCGGCTGTCCAATTGACATAACTAGCCACGCCAGTTGCTGGCGGCTCATACCAACCTAGGATCATAAAACTCAGTGTGCCAATTACGCTTAATAGCAAAGCACAAGCTGATGAAGTTGCCGCTGATTGATGTGCGGGCAAACCAAATTGCAATAAAATAGGAATGGTCAATGCGCCGCCGCCAATTCCTAACATGCCTGATAAAGCACCCACTGCAAATCCAGCGCCGTATTGAATATAAAGATGTGGCAAAGGGCGCGTCATTTCTTCTGATTGTTTTTTTTGTAACAGCATACGCACAGCAATAAAAAACATAAAAAGACCAAAGATAATTTTGAGTACATGGCTAGGTAATAGACTGGCAATACTTGTTCCCAATATTGTGCCTATAACAATGGCAGGCGCGAGGGTGCGAAAGACTGCCCAGTTGATCATTTTACGTTTTTGTTGCGCGATGACGGCCATCAACGTGGTGAAAATCATTGCCGCCAACGAAGTGCTAGCCGCCATGTGCATGATGGCGTTGTGTGGCATCCCCATATAATTGAAGATATAGGCCAAGCTAGGAACCACCACCACGCCACCGCCAACACCTAATAGCCCTGCTAATAGGCCGGTGACGCTGCCAGTAATGAGAAAAAGAACAATTGCTACCATGGGTGATTTTTATAAAAGGAATAAGTAGTTTATAATAGCGCGATTTGAAACATTAAAGGAAATAATTTTGCACGATTTATTACTCACCTTAATTGCTACCAAGGATTTAATATTACAGCACGGTAGTGTCTGGCTATTTTTTCTGTTGGCGCTAGGTATTGTTGGTTTACCCATCCCTGATGAAACCTTATTGGCTTCGGCAGGCTATTTAATCGCACGCGGAAAATTAGCGCTTTTACCCACCCTTGCAGCAGGTTATGGTGGCGCTATTTTCGGGATAACGGGAAGTTACATCATCGGCTTAACTGCAGGTAGTTTTCTGGTAAAAAAATATGGCCGTTGGATAGGTCTTACTGAAGCAAGAGCAGCAAAGGCTCATTATTGGTTCGATCGTTTTGGTGTATGGGCATTATTTTTTGGTTATTATATCCCAGGTGTACGCCATTTTACCGGCTATGTGGCCGGCACTCTGCGCGAGCCTTATGCTAAATTCGCTACCTTTGCTTATGGTGGTGCTATCGTTTGGGCATCGACCTTTTTTTTGATTGGCTATTTTTTGGGGAAATAACCCCCATAAACTCTCCCCTCTAAGCCCCATTTTTCAAATGATTAGACTATACTTAAATCTAATGAACAATTAGAAAATCTTGAGGTTTTATCGTGGAAAGTGAATCAGGGTCTACATTAGTGCATAAGGAGCTATTGCACGAAATTTTTGAGGCAACTGTTGATGTTGTGCCCAATAAAACAGCATTGATTTATGAAAATCTACAGGTAAGTTATCAAGCATTAGAAGCACGCGCCAATCAGCTAGCGCAGTATTTACGAAACGAAGGGATTGGACGTGGCATGTTTGTGGGTATCTATTTGCCGCGTGGCATTGATGTTACTGTTGCTATTTTGGCTATACTAAAAACAGGAGCGGCCTATTTACCACTTGATCCACAATTCCCAATTGAACGTGTTATTTACGGTTTGCAAGATGCACGAGCAAGCGCGTTAATAACGCATACTGATTTAATGCTGTCTGAAGCTGTTCTGCCTTGTCCTGCATTTATTATTAATCGATTGCAAAATAAAATTAATCAACAATCCAAGGTGCGCTTAACACGACGGGATACGGGTTTAAATTCAGATGATAGTGCATATGCTATTTGCACCTCAGGTTCTACCGGCCGCCCCAAAAGTGTAGAAATATCGCATCGATCAGTTTGTAATTTAATTTATGCAGAAAATTCAATTTTGAATGTAACAGCAGATGATATTGTTTATCAAGGTTTTTCCATTGCTTTTGATGCGGCTATTGAAGAAATTTGGCCAACGTTTATGACCGGAGCAACTCTATTTGTTGCAACAGCACAGATGGTACATGCCGGTGCTGATTTAGCGCCCATCTTGGCTCATGCGGGTGTAACGGTTGTGTCGTGTGCACCCACGTTGTTTTCTATGTTAGAAGAAGATATTCCAACACTGCGTACTATTAATTTTGTTGGTGAACCGTGCCCACCTGAATTAGTAAAACGTTGGCATCATGCAGGAAGACGTATTTTAAATACCTATGGTCCAACGGAAGCTACAGTTACTGCGACTGCTGCAGTTTTGCAACCAGGAAAACTGATTACTATTGGTCGTCCATTGCCGAATTACAGTGTTTATATTTTGAATGAACAAATGCAGCGCGTTGCCGATGGTGAAAGTGGCGAATTACATATTGGCGGCATCGGTTTAGCAAAAGGTTATATTGGTAAACCAGAATTAACCGCCAAAAAATTTGTACACAATCCTTTTTTTAGTGCAGCAAAGCGTGACCCCATGCTTTATAAAACGGGTGATCTGGCACGTTTTACCGCCGATGGAGAGATTGAATTTTTAGGGCGCATCGATACCCAAGTAAAAATTCGTGGTTTCAGAGTAGAGCTTGCTGAAATTGAAACAGTATTGTTAGCAGTGGAAGGCGTAAAAGCAGTTGCTGTCAATGTGTACAAAGACCAGCAAAATATCGATTGGTTAGTGGGATATGTGGTGATGCGCGAAGGAAAAATATTTTCAGCAGAAACATTAAAAGCACAAGCGGTAAAATTTTTACCGCCTTATATGATCCCCACGCTGATTGAAGAGATGAAATCTTTGCCCACTTTAGCCAGTGGCAAAGTCGATCGCAAACAATTGCCAAAGCCCGCAATACATCACGAAGCGCTAAGCAAAAATTTTACGCCGGCCAAAACGGAAGTGGAAAAAAAGATAGTTGCGGTTTGGGAAGACTTATTTAAACATACACCTATTTCAGTTAAAGACGATTTTTTTCTTGATTTAGGTGGACATTCACTATTCGCTGCAAAAGCAGTTTCTATGTTGCGTAAAGATCCAACGTTGCAACAGATGTCAATGTTAGATATTTATGAAAACCCAACCATCGGACAACTAGCAAAGAAATGGAGCGAGGTAAAAGAACAGCCACAAGCTGCCATTAATAGACCGACATCATCTACCAACGAAAATTATTCTCTGGGTATATTCAGTCAATTCCTTGGTTGTGGTTTGCAATTTGTATTACGTTCATGGGAGTTTTTATTGATTTTTTTAGTCATGACCTACGTTGCTAATAAATACGCATTATTTTCATTAGAGTCGATTGCCGCAACCTTATTTTTTCTATTTGCAATTCCACCTCTGTTATTTGCAGTGGCGATTTTATCTAAATGGTTGTTGCTATGGCGAGTTAAACCGGGTGAATACCGGCTCTGGGGCAGTTATTATCTGCGTTGGTGGTTAGTGCAGCGTATGCAACATTTTGCGCCAGTCAGATATTTAGTGGGATCACCGTTAATGAATTTGTATTGCCGTTTAATGGGTGCAAAAATCGGGAAAAATTGTTATATCGGCACGGATCACATTGCTTCTTTTGATCTGATAACGATAGGAGATCAGGTCAGTATTAATTACGGAGCAAAACTTTTTGGCTATATCGTGGAAGATGGCTATTTAAAAATTGGTAGTATAAGTATTGGCAACCAATGTTTTATTGGTTCTTATACAGTGTTAGAACGCAATACTAGATTGCAAGATAATGTGTTGCTAGAAGATCAGTCGATGCTACCGGTTGGTGCTACCCTAAGCAAAGGGGGTAGTTATCATGGTTCGCCTGCACGCTTCTTAGCAAATGAAGCGAAGATTCAAATACCTCGATCAAGTTTGCAAAACGATAATTCAATCACAAAAAAGTTGAGTTGTAGTTTATATCACTATGTCGCTTTATGTTTTATAGAAATTATTTATTATTTAGCATTGTTACCGGGAATATTATTGGTTTGTTATTATTATGATAAATCTGATTTAATCGGCTCGGTATTGGTCGCAGCACCTGTAGGTGCTATTTCGTTTTTTATATTGCTTTGCACCAGCATTGTACTCAGCAAAAAAATATTATTAGGGAAAATCGTTGCAGGCAACTATTCGCTTAAAAGTAGTTTCTATATCCGACGTTGGATGGTGGAATTGCTAATGGGTTCTGAACCTATGGCTGCGTTGTGTGACTCGCTATATTTGCCGATGTTATTGCGTTTATTAGGGGCGAAGTTAGGCAAACGGGTAGAAATGACAGATGCGGCACACGCTACTCCTGATCTATTAAATATTCATGATGAGAGTTATACCACCGGTGGCGCATTATTGGGTGTACCACGTGTTTATGGTGATACGATGTTACTCGCGCCCATTACAATCGGGCGGCGCACATTTGTTGGCAATTTATCGATAACACCCGCTGGCACGGAGCTGGGTGCAGGATGTCTGCTGGGCAGTTTGTCCATTCCACCGTATGATAGTTCTGCTAAAACACCTAATACTTTTTGGTTTGGCTCGCCGAGTTTTCAATTACCAAGACGTGAAGTCATTGATGGGTTTTCTGAGCAGCAGACTTATTATCCACGGCGATCATTATACGTTGTGCGTGCTCTTGTTGAGTTATTAAGAACATTGCCAGTCATGCTTTCTTTGGTTGCGCTGAGTTTGCAATTTATGACGATGGATTTTTTAATGGCGCACTATTCTGTTAAAGCCATGTTGATTTTATTTCCCATTATTGATTTTTCAATTGCCTTTGGTATGACCTTAGTTGCTATTGTCTTAAAATGGATTTTGGTTGGGCGCTATCGCGAATGTGTCAAACCTTGGTGGAGCATATTTGTTTGGAAAAATGATATCGTTGATGCGTTACTTACATTATATATTACGCCAACTATGTTGGAACCGCTGATAGGCACGCCGTTTATGGCTTTCTTCTTGCGATTAATGGGGATGAAAATTGGTAAACGTGTATTCATTGATACAAAATTATTTTGTGAAATGGATTTAACCATCATTGGTGATGATGTGGCGTTGAATGCAGACAGTATGTTATTAACCCATTTATTTGAAGATCGCTTATTAAAATTGGGGCGAATCCAAGTGACGGATGGTTGCACAGTCGGCCCCGGCTCAGTGGTACAGCATAGTTCATTGATGGAGAGTGGATCTTATCTAGGCAGTTTGTCATTATTAATGAAAGGCGAAACCTTACCAGCCTATTCTCGCTGGGAAGGTGTGCCTGCACAAACAGTAAGAGGCACTCGTACCAGCCCAGTTGCGATACCCAAAGGGATTCCGGATGTTGCACCTGCGCTTAATGTAGTTAGAATTAATTAACAGGAGGTTTTTTTATGAATATCATGCACAAAGTTTTAATCATAACGATCTTACTATTAGGTGGCTTCAGTACTGTTGCTTTAGCAGCACAGAAAAATGATGCAACTACGACTACCGTTGTTTCGCAGAATTCTGATGGTAGCTCTGGAACGTTAGCGCCTATGCATCATGTTCATCATGGTCATCATCGCACAGTCGATCGCCGTCATCCTGCGGGCTGATTTTTTAAAAGAATGCTGCCAATTGTAGTGTGATGGTATCGCTGCTGTGACCTAAGCCAAAGTTAGTAAGATCGATGGGCTGTTGCTGTCCCGACGCGTGGGCGGTCACTGGGTAATTAACATCATGTCTAAATTCTAAACTTTCAATCGTATCTTTCCAGATGGAAATATTAAACGTAGTAACATAGCGATCCATCGGTAAAAACAAGGCTAACGCTTGCGCAGTATTTTGATAACCAATGGCTATATTAGTGGGGCGGTTGAAAATGTTAAAAGTATAGACGCTTTCAATGCTGGCTGCCGAAGGTTTTGCACCGCGAAAATCAAAGCCTAAATTATCACGATTAAAAGCAGTAGTGGCAGTAACATATTCACCATTAAATGAAATGGAGCCAATAGTTAGTTCACCATGCAAATCAATAGCAGGCACACGATGGATTAAAATTTCAGGATTGCGGTTGCCAGGTAAAGCAGTATTGCCGAAACCGGTAAAACCAGTGGGGCTAGGCGCAGCAACAGAATTCATTTGCATACCTAACGAATCGGCCAAGTTCGCCATAAAACTCGTGCCTAACTGTGTGCTCCAGCTATCTGCTTCATAAGTGTAATCTAAATTCGAACCAAATTCATTGATGGCATTGGAGCTTGCGCTGGTTATTGCATCGCCTTTAAAAATAAAAGTTTGTACATCGAAAGTATTATTGCCATATTCTTTATTAAAACCAAGCAATGCCGCACGTTCTTGTGTGTTGGCTAAATCAGAAGTCAAGGGATCAGTGACCATGGCCGTATCAAACAAACCAAAAGGAACATAAATTTGACCCATGGTGAAATACAGCGGAAAACTATTGAGATTACCGAGTGTAATAAAACCTTGATCTAAATAAACACGGGAGTTGGAAACCAATGGGCCAAAAGAGTTAGGTGGCGCATTATCATAAGTAAAATCGATAAAAGTGGTAGTCCAGCGATTGATATTACCCATAATTTCAATATCAGCAGAGGTGAGGTTAATGCTGCTCATATGACTGCCGTGCGCAGGACGAGCAGAAACAGCGGCTGCTTGCACACCACCACTGACATTAAGATATGGAACGATTGGTAAAGTGGCATCACTGTCGGTAAATACATCTTCAATTTTTTGACGTTCTTGTAATAAATGTAAACCTTCGTTGGTGAGCGGTAAGTTAGTTATTAGATCAGAAGCATCAAATGCCGAACGTGTGCCTAGATAAGGCGAAGTAAGAATCGGCACACCACCAAAAAAGAATGAAGCATGACTTAATTGCGAGTAAGGTTTTAATTCGATAGGAGTTTGCAAAACAACTTTTTTTGCTTCTTCTTCTGATGATGTTTCATCAGGATTATTTTTGGCACCCGTTTTTGTGGTAGTTGCTTTGGTATTGTCAGAAGTATCGGTATCGTCACTGTCATCACTATCATCACTAGTGTCATCATCGGCATCGTCACTATCATCATCTGCTTTATCATTAGCTGCAGTGGTAACCGGAGCGGCCGTTTTTTTGCTGGCTTTAGTTGGTTTAACTTCTTTTTGTAGTTGATTGACCTCTGACTGCAGATGTTGATTTTGCTTTTGTAAAGCTTTGACGCTTTGGACTAAAGACGCTACCAGTTGAGCTTCGTTATCAGGGTTGGTGGGTGCGGCAGCGGCTAAGCATAAGTTATGGTTTAATGCAATTAAGCATGAACAGACAAATATTGATTTTATTTTTAACTGCATTTTTTATCCTTGTTTTTGCATTACAAAATTCGCATTTTTGCGCATAATCGGTATAATATCCCATTTTATCGAATTCAAGGAGTAAAAATATGACGAAAGAACGCACCCTCGCCATCATTAAACCAGATGCTGTGGCAAAAAACATCATCGGCGAGATTCTTGCAAGGCTGGAAAAGGCAGATTTGCAAATTATTGCCGCCAAAATGCTGCATTTGACCCGTACTGAAGCGGAAGGGTTTTATGGGGTGCATAAAGAGCGCCCGTTTTTTAAGAGCTTAGTGTCATTTATGTGCTCAGGGCCGGTTATGATTGCCCTCCTTGAAGGCAAAAATGCCGTTGCTTGCTACCGTGAATTGATGGGGGCTACTGACCCGCGTAAAGCAACAAAAGGCACTATTCGCGCCGATTTCGCCGATAGCATTGAAGAAAATGTGGTACATGGCTCTGATAGCACCGAAACCGCCAAACAAGAGATTGCATTTTTCTTTAGAGAAGATGAGATCTGTGAGCGCCCCTAGTTATGAGTGATGACAAATTAAATCTGTTAAATTTTAATCGCCAAAGCTTGGAAGCTTGGTTTATTGAACAAGGCGAACAAAAATTTCGTGCCACGCAAATTTTGCAATGGATCCATCAATATGGTGTGCAAGATCTAAATGAGATGACTAATCTCAGCAAATCACTGCGGCAGCGTTTACTGGAAACAACCGAAATCAAATTGCCAGAAATTGCGTTAGAGCAAACTGCCAAAGATGGCACGCGTAAATGGTTGTTGCGTTTGGCCGATGGCAATTGCATTGAAGCGGTGTTTATTCCAGAAGATGATCGCGGCACTTTATGTGTTTCCTCACAAGTAGGTTGTGCACTCAATTGTAGTTTTTGTTCCACTGGCCAGCAGGGTTATAGTCGTGATCTCAGCATAGCGGAAATCATCGGGCAAGTTTGGATTGCCGTGCGCAGCCTTTCTGCGGATAATAAAAAACATGATCATAAAGTCACTAATGTCGTGATGATGGGCATGGGCGAACCATTGCTTAATTTCGACAATGTGGTCGCAGCTATGAACATTATGATGGATGATTTTGCTTATGGTTTATCGAAACGACGCGTTACGTTAAGTACATCAGGGATAGTGCCTGCGATGCAACGTTTAGCCGAAGTCAGTGATGTAGCATTAGCGGTTTCGCTCCATGCACCAAATGATGCCTTGCGCGATGTATTAGTGCCAATCAACAAAAAATATCCGTTGCGAGAATTATTGGCTGTGTGCAAAGATTATTTTAAAAAAGACACACGACGCATGATCACGATGGAATATGTGATGTTAGACGGTATCAACGATTCGCCGCAACATGCACAAGAGTTGATTAAAATTTTGCGCGGTATCCCAGCCAAAGTGAATCTTATTCCGTTTAATCCTTTCCCAGGAACACAATACAAACGATCACCGCAAATCGTTATCGATCGCTTTCGTGATCTATTGTATTCCGCAGGTTATACCACGATTACGCGCAAAACGCGTGGTGATGATATTGACGCAGCTTGTGGCCAATTAGTAGGTAAAGTAAATGATCGCACAACACGTACTCGCAAATTGTTACGTGACATCCCCATTACGGCAGCGCAATAAATTTTTAAGGAGAAAAAAATGATCTTTAAAAAAACACGACAGAGTGCATTGTTAATTGGTTTAGTATGCATATTAAGCGCGTGTTCAACTACGCCACCGGATGAAGGCACTAAAGATATGGCGGCGATTACTAAACAAAATTCGATTGCTGCGGATTATAATGTGCAATTAGGCGTAGGGTATTTGCAACAAGGTGATATGGCGCGATCTAAACGCAAATTATTATTAGCGCTAGATCAAGCGCCTAATTGGCCACCGGCGATTGATGCGATGGCTTATTATTTAGAAACAACGGGCGATAATAAATCCGCCGAAACTTATTATTTACGTGCTATTAGCGTAGCGCCAAAAGATGGTAGTGCACACAATAATTATGGTACGTATTTATGCCGCACTAAACGTTTTCAGCAGGCCGATCAACAATTTATGATGGCGGTGCAAGACCCTAATTATATTAATACGGCAGAAGCTTATGAAAATGCAGGATTGTGCGCGATGCAAGTTCCGAACAATGTAACTGCGTTAGCCTATTTTCAAAAAGCTATCATGGCTGATCCTAAACGGCCCGTGTCTTATTTAGAATTAAGTCAGTTAACTTTTATGCAGGGTAATTATCCATTAGCGCAACAATATTTTGATAATTATTCTACCCTGTCGCCTGCAATGGGCCCTGATGCTTTGTGGTTAGGTATTCGACTTGCACGGCAATTGGGTGATCCGACCACGGCTGGGCGATTTGCTTTGCAGTTGCAAAGTAAATTCCCGCACTCGGCAGAAAATCAGCAATTAATGGCCGCGAGCCATGCACGTCAGCAGAGTACAGATGAACCGAGTTAGGAGTAAATTTTGTCAGCAATAATTCAAGCTATTCGTGGGATGAATGACATTCTGCCCGATCAAACTGAATTGTGGCAGCATTTAGAAACTACACTAAAACGTGTAGCGAGTTCTTATGGCTATCAAGAAATTCGCTTTCCGATTGTCGAAAAAACCGAGTTGTTTGCGCGGTCAATCGGTGAAGTGACCGATATCGTCGAAAAAGAAATGTATACCTTTAACGATCGCAATGGCGATAGTTTAAGTTTGCGCCCTGAGGGCACAGCGGTTTGCGTGCGTGCGGGTATCGAGCATGGGTTGTTGTATAACCAGATCCAACGGCTTTGGTATATGGGGCCGATGTTTCGGCATGAGCGTCCGCAAAAAGGGCGTTATCGCCAGTTCCAACAACTGGGCGTAGAAGCATTTGGTATCGCTAGCCCAGAAATTGACGCCGAAATTATCTTAATGACTGCGCGTTTATGGCGTGAACTTGGCATCGATCAGCAGGTGGTTTTGCACTTGAATTCACTCGGTTCATTAGCAGCGCGCGCGCAATATAAAATAAAGCTTGTGGAGTATTTTACCCAACATCATGCTGCCTTAGATGAAGATTCAACGCGTCGTTTGCAAACTAACCCGTTACGCATCTTAGACAGCAAAAACCCACAGATGCAGGCATTGATTACTGCAGCTCCGCGCTTGTTAGAACACCTGGATGCCGAATCACAAACCCATTTTGATACCTTGCGAAAATGCTTGGAAAGTGCCGGACTTCGCTATACACTCAACCCTTGTTTAGTGCGCGGATTAGATTATTATAACCGTACCGTATTTGAGTGGATGACCACTGAGACCGGTGCGCAAAATACCGTCTGTGCGGGGGGCCGTTACGATGGCTTGGTTGAGCAACTGGGTGGGGCAGCGACCCCCGCAGTGGGCTTTGCCGTGGGGTTAGAGCGCATTATTAACCTATTGGCAACAAATAACCCTATAAAAGTAGGACAGCAACCCCAAGCTTACTTTATAATGGCAGGCGATTTAGCCAAAGTGCAGGGTTTAGCCTTAATTGAACGTTTACGTAACCACTTGCCACAGTTGATTTTAACCGTAGATTGCGCAGGCGGTAATTTTAAAACCCAGTTCAAACGTGCCGACAAAAGTGGCGCGACCTGGGCATTGATTTTAGGCGATCAAGAAATAAGTTCGCATAAGATTGCGGTCAAATATTTGCGCGAGCAAAAAGAACAAGTTCTTTTGAGTGAAGCAGAATTAATAAAGTTTATTGAACAACAAAAGGTATGACTATGTACGTCAATGAAGCAGAACAAGTTGAACAACTAAAAAAATGGGTGAACGAATATGGCGCTTCACTGATTGTCGGCGTATTTCTGGCTTTAGTGATTGGTTTTGGTTGGCGCTTTTGGCAACAACGCCAAGAACAACAACTGGAACATGCGTCGGTGCGTTATGAACAATTGCTAACAAATGTGGTGAATGGCAATACCACGGCGGTGGAATCACAAGCATTGCGTTTGATGACACGTTATCCTCATACACCTTATGCGCAATTGGCCGCTTTACAATTAGCGCGGCAACAAGTTTATCAAGATGATTATTCAGGCGCACAAACACAATTAACTTGGGTGATGAAACATGGCAATAATCCTGCCTTGCGCGAAGTAGCACGCTTGCGTGTTGCGCGCTTGCAGTTAGCGCAAAATAAAACAGAGGATGCGCTAACGACATTAGATAAAATTGAAGATAAATCTTATCTTCCTGCCATTAATATCGCCAAAGGCGATGTTTTATTGGCGCTGGGCAAAACCACCGAAGCTGCGCAAGCTTATCAAGCTGCAATGACCGCATTCCCTGGCCTTGATGAGATGCAGCCTATATTATCCATGAAAATAGATAACCTGGTCGGCGCAACAAATACTACAAAATAAAAATGAGATTACCCGTGAAACTATTAAAATATTTACTTACCATTTGTTCATTCACTTTACTCTGCGCTTGCAGCATTATCTCCGGCATTGGCAAAGATAACGCACCCGCACCAACGGCGTTAACCAGCTTTCAACCTGAAGTTTCTGCGAAACAAGCTTGGTCAGGCAGTGTTGAAGGGAGTGGTGTTAAAGATTATTTGAAATTGGGCCCAGTGATCGATAACAAAATATTTGTTGCCAGCCCCAATGGCGAAGTGACTGCATTTGATGCTAACACTGGCGCAAGAGTGTGGGAAAACAACATTCATGTGCCAATTACCAGCGGCCCTGCAGCGGGTAATGGTTTAGTTGTTGTAGGCACGAGCGATGCGCAAGTGATCGCTTTAAACGAAGGTAATGGTGCTGAAGTTTGGCACATCACTGTGCCGAATGCTTTATTAGCAGCGCCGCAGATCGCCTACGATAGAGTCATCGTCAGAACAGTCGATGGCAAATTAGTGGCTTTATCACTACAAGATGGTCACATCATATGGTTGTATGATCACGGCTCACCCATTTTGACACTACGTGCTAACAGCGTGCCACAAATTGTGGGTAATAAAATAGTTGCCGGTTTTGCTGATGGCAAATTAGCGGCTTATAGTTTAGATCAAGGCCGATTATTGTGGGAACAAACCATTGCGCAACCGCAAGGTGTCACTGATGCTGCTCAATTAGTCGATGTGGTGGCTGATCCCGTTATTTCAGGTGATGTTATTTTTGTGGCGACATATCAAGGTAAAATTGCTGCGGTTTCTTTAAGCACGGGCCAAATATTATGGCAAAAAGATATTTCGACTTATACCGGGTTAGCGTTAGGTCGTGGTTTACTTTTTGTGACGGATGCTGATAGCACAGTATGGGCGTTTAACCGCAGTAACGGTAATGTGGTTTGGAAACAAACACAACTTGCTTATCGCGTGATCACTGCTCCGGTAGTTATGGATAATACGTTAGTGGTTGCTGATGGTGAAGGTTATTTGCATTGGCTTTCACAAAGCGATGGTCGAACTGTTGGCCGCGTCGTCGTAAAAGAAAAAGATGCGATTGCAGCGCCACCAGCGGTGTTCGGCAATAAAGTGTATGTAGTCACTAAAAAAGGTTATCTATCAGCATGGCAGGTGCTGTGAGTTGTACCGAGTCACAGCAGCGCTATCTTTACCTATTTGTATTCATCTTCTTAATCGGGTTATGGGCGTGTTACGCTTATTATTTTAATCCCCCGATCTTTCCCCTCGACGATGGTTTTATCGTATTGCACAATGCCCAAGTATTGCATTTAGGCTATGATCGTAATTATTTGGGTGTACCAGCATTGGCGGGTGCAACCAGCCCGATTCATTTGCTCATTTATTATTTTTTATTATTTTTTTTGGCGCCATTGTGGACGATGGTAACGGCAAGTTGGTTGGCGATTATTATTTACAGTTTTGGTTTATTGCGTTTAGCTTTTATTTTTCGTGCATCCCTGCTGCAAGCACTGCTTTTTTGTAGTTCCGGTTTGATCATTGGCCTGATGCCTTATCAGTTATTAAATGGTGTGGAAACGGGTTGGAGTTTGGCGGTGATTACTTGGGTATTGTGTTTATCGGTGCAACCAACACAATGCATTGCGCGCGCTATTCTTTGTGGGTTATTGCCTTTTTTTCATCCAGAATTATTTATTTTAACTGCATTACTATTTGTTTATTACGGTTGGCAATATTGGCAACGTGATCATAAATTTAATTTAGTGCTGAAGTATTTAGCGCTTGATGCGTTGTGGATTGCATTGGCCGCAGCGCCTTGGGTTATTTGGTATTGGCTAAGTTTGGGGGAACCTTTCCCCAGTACATTATTAGCCAAGCACGCTTATTTTGCGCAAAACCATATGCCATTTCTTTTTAAGTGGGATATATTTACGCAAGTATTTGTTACTTTTATGATTTTGCTCGGTTATTTTAATTTTTTAATGATGCTATTTTTGTTATTTGTTACTCCGCTGGGTCGTGTGTGTTTGGTTTTTATTGCTAGTTTTTTTCTGATTTATCTAATGACTGATCCTAGTGCGTTGAGTGTGAATGCACAACGTTATATTTATGTTATTGTTCCCATTTTGTTGTATGGTTTAATTTCATGTATTCATCACCCACAAAAAGTGGTGCGCTGGTTGGCCAATGGCATATTGGTTTTTAGTGTTATTTTTTCGAGTTGGCAATTGCTGCCACGCTGGCATTTTTACGTAGTAGATGCGCAAACAATGACACAAAAATTAACGCGTATAGTTGCTTGGTCGTTGCATAATTTGCCCCCTCGCGCCACGATATTGGTACATGATGCGGGATATATGGCTTACGCAACCCCCTTTCATTTGGTGGATTTAGTGGGCCTTAAAACACCCAGTAACATTCGATATCATCAGCAATATACCGTGCCTAGCATGGGTAGAAATCGCCCCGAAGCAGTGGCGGCGATTATTAGCAATACGCACCCACAATATTTGATTGATTTACCCGTTTGGGAACATGATTTTGGTATTACCCAACACCTTGATCGCTATGGCTGGCATTTACAACTTATCCACTCTGACGGTAATGGTTATCAGGTGTACAGAATCACAAATTCTAAATAACTTCTTCCCCCAATTCCCCCCTTTGAAAAAGGGGGGTTAGGGGGGATTTGTCAGAACATCTGTGGTAAAGTATCAGCATGTTACCCGTAATCGCCATCGTAGGCCGCCCCAATGTCGGCAAATCAACTCTGTTCAACGGCTTGACCCAATCACGTGATGCACTCGTCGCTGATTTCCCAGGCTTAACCCGCGATCGTCTGTATGGTCATGGCCAAGCCGATGGCAGGAATTATATCGTGGTCGATACCGGCGGCCTCAGCGGAGATGCTGAAGGAATCGCCGCATTGATGGCCAGCCAAACCCAAGCCGCCATTCAAGAAGCCGATTTCATTCTTTTTTTGGTAGATGGCCGTGCTGGCATCAGTGCCACCGATCGCGAAATTGCCCATCAATTACGCAAGCTCGCCAAACCCATTTTATTGGTCGTGAATAAAGTGGATGATTTGGATGTAGCTGTGGCCTGTGCTGATTTTTATACATTGGGCTTAGGCGAACCATGCCCCATTGTGGCGGCACAACGGCGTGGTATTCACGAAATGATCACCGCAGTTTTGCAACAAATTCCACGGCAAGATATTGGCGACGCAGTAGCAAGTGAACAAAAAGGCATACGACTTGCCGTGGTTGGACGACCTAATGTCGGCAAATCTACTTTAATCAATCGCATGTTAGGTGAAGAGCGCGTGGTCGTTTCTGATCAACCAGGCACCACACGCGATAGCATCTACATTCCATTTACCCGTCGCGATCAAGAATATATTTTGATCGACACCGCCGGTATGCGCCGTCGCAGTAAGATCGAAGAATTGATCGAAAAATTTTCGGTGATTAAAACTTTGCAAGCGATCGAATCGGCCGATGTAGTTATTTTAGTGTTAAATGCGCAAGAGGGAATTACCGAACAAGATTTACATATTTTAGGTTTTATTTTGCGATCAGGTCGCGCTTTAGTGATCGCAGTCAATAAATGGGATGGTTTAACACAAGACCAACGCGATATAACCAATAAATCATTGGATCGACGTTTAGTGTTTGTTAATTTTGCGCGCATTAAATATATTTCGGCGTTACATGGCACCGGTGTGGGCGAATTATTTCCGTTGGTCGATGAAGCTTATCAAGCCGCAACCAAAAAACATTCCACCGCTGATTTAACACGAATTTTGATGGCGGCTGTCGCTGCGCATCAACCACCCCTGGTGAGTGGGCGGCGTATTAAATTGCGTTATGCTCATGCCGGTGGTCATCGTCCGCCATTGATTATTATTCACGGCAAACAAACACGTTCTTTGCCCGAATCATACCGCACCTATTTGGCCGGGTTTTTCCGCAAAAAACTGCACCTAGTCGGCACACCGATACGGATTGAATTCAAAGACAGTGAAAATCCGTATGTGAAGAGTTAAATAACTTTTCTCATAGCAGAAAACGATGCGCTAGGTGGTTGTGGTTGTAGTGTGGCAGGCGTCAATAACTTGCGTACATCGGCTACAATATCTTGTAATTCACGTTGATCCAAATTATTTAAAATCAAATGGCCGACCTCATGGCGGGCGTCGGTGCATGTTCGTAAAAAATCGTTATATTTTTTAGAAAAAACCAATTGAGTTTTGTTTGAATTGTTGTCATTTAGAACGCCAATTTCGGCTTTGATTTCTCGGATATAAGCCAATTGCATTACCAATGCTGCTCGATCTTCATCAGTGAATTTAGAATAACGCAATGAAGGTACTAACCCTGACTTATCAGCAAGCGCTATTAAATTTTTTAATGGTTCTTTTAATATGGCATCGACATTGAACTCTTCGTTTTTGGCTTCGGAATATTTTGTATTTAAATCTTTGCCTAATAGTTCTTCTTGGGATGCTTTGGGGAAAACACTTGCCATTTCGGGTATATTAAAGGTAATTATTTTATGACTAACGGGTTTATCTTGCTCTTTTTGTTTATCTGTTAGTTTTTTAAGTGTGTCGGATGTAACAATCTCATCTAATTTAATATCTTGCTGTGCAAAATAGTTAAGTATTTCCGGCGTTTTAGCAGTGATTTTTTCAATAAGTTCTTTTAGTTCTGCCGGCTCGGCATGCTTGCCACTGCTATGCATTGCACGGTTTCTTAAATCCGTGGCGTTTTTAGTGGATATAATAACCGGACTGTGTTCTGGAATTTTTTTATTGAATCCTATAATCGCTTCCAGAAATTGCACGACGGTAAAAGTATCAGCAAGTAACGTTTTTAATTTTCCAGTTTCATTTTGTTCTAATGCCCATTCGCCTAATCGATGGTGAAAATCGCATAAGGATTTACAAATAATGCGAACAAAATCTTCTTTTGTTGTAGCAAGATGATTTTTTTCTTCTGTGGCATCATTTGTTCTATTTGCTGAATGTAAACCGAATGCATTGATACGTTGGCTAGTACTCATAGCGGAGCCGGAAGATATGCTCATTGCTGAGGTTGGCTCAGTACCGCTTGAAGAGGTAGAAAACCTACTTAGCGATGTTGAATCATCATCGTTCGAATCATTCGAGTTACTACCATCTTGCGAAAAACGTTGTTTTACTAAATCCATTTCTCTTTGATTTGCGTGTTCTTCGGTTTCTGTAAACTTTGTTAGTATTGATGTGGGATCAAAGTATAGAGGGAAAGTTTCTGGCTCTGGTTTTTTTCTTCCGTTAACCGTTGTCTGATTATTTTGTGCTGGGTTTGCAGGGACTGTAGCTGGTTTAGGCTTGATGGGTTTGTCAAGAAGAGTTCCAGCAAGAAGAGTTCCATCAGGATACTTATTCGTTTTTTTTGCCAAAACACCTAGCATGTCCTCGGGCTCTTCTTTTATAGGCGTTCTTATCTCAGGGTTACTTGGTTTTGGATAGGGATATTCACCGGGTTCTTTTTCTTTGGAACGAATTTTAGGTTTGTCACTATTATCGGGGTTATCTTTTGATTTTTTTGCACGTTTCTTTTTCTTGGTGGCTTTAGTTTCGGAGCTGGCTTTTGCTGGTTGTTCTGCCGTCGGCATCGGGGCAGTCGCTGTTGCTGTTTTTTGTGCTGCCGCAGATGCTTTTGCCGCTGTTGCTAAAACTTGAATTAATCCTCGATTTAAACTACGTTTAATGGCTAAAGTAAGTGCTGTAGTTCCTGACGGAGTTCCTATATTTTCAGCATCTTTAGTTCTTAAATTAACATTGGCATCATTTGCAAGTAAAAATCCTACCATCCCATTACGTTCATATGCCGTGGCAAAATGTAAGGCAGTCCAACCAAATTGATTTTGTGTATTGACATCAACTGTTCCATCTTCAATGAGTTTTTCTACCTGCTCAAGATTGCCATCTTTAGCGGCTTTTAACAATTGCACAACTTCTTGTTTAGTTTCTTTTTTCGGCAAACTGACGGAAGGAGCACTTATTGCCCACCGGGTAGCAGATACCCAATTTTTAGAACGTGCAAATGCCAAAGCGTCACGGCCTTTGCTATTCTTTATAGAGGGGTCAACACCCGCTACCCCCACCAAATATTGCCACATCGGCAATAAATCATCTCTTTTTTCAAGTTGATGATTTTCGACTATATGATGTAAAAGTCCAATATCGCCACTCTCACCTTTCATAGTTGTGTGCACATTGGCATCGGCTTCTTCCACTAAATAACGCACGATTTCAAGTTGTCCGTGTCCTACGGCACAAAAGATGATTGTTTCTCCTCTGGGCTGGAGTTCAACGAAATCAGGATTTTCTTCTATTAATTGTTTAACAACTGCGAGATTTCCTAATTCAACTGCAACATTTAAATATTGATAATTTTTATCTGGTGATTTGTTTGCATTAGCAGCATGATATGCAAACTCCAATTCTGCAAGAAAGTATAATATAATCAATTTTCTTAGTCGCGATGTTTCTTCTGATTCCAATTGATTTTTTATAGATTCGGTTAGTTTTTCTAGGAAGTCAAGAATATCGGCTCCTGGTAGAGTTTTATAGAATTTAACTATTTGCTTAACCATAAAAAATTTATCTTGCGCTATTGCATGAGTCAATACGTTTTGCAATACAACCATTTTAGCGGTGGGAGTAAGATAAGATTCGTTTAATAATTTAAGGATCCGTATAAAAATAGGGTCATCAGTATCAATAGCATATATGAGTGTCTCTTCAAAATTCTCAGGTGGTGCTGATTTAAGTTCTTCGAGATCTTCTGAGATTGTTCTTTTAGTATCTTTTGCTGGGCCTTGCATATTTTAAATCTATTGAAGTTTATGGATAAACTCCATTATACCTGACCAACCTTAACGAAATCTTAAACTGCTTAGGTTGATTGGATAAATGCGATAGGCGGCTATGTTTTAATGCAAAGTTCCTAGCGCCTTGGAATGACTACTCACGACTTACAGTTGGCGAGAGCACATGAGCAGAATTGGGGGAAGATGGGGTGGGGGGCGGAGAAGGTAAACTAGCAAATTTTTCATCATCAGTTTGTTTTGTTTCTACTACAGCAATTTTAGTTTTGTTATCTGATATGGAAGCAATAATGTTATCAAATATATTGTTAAAATAAAGAAACATGGTAAGGAGGCCGCTTGCAAAAAGGGGAATGGATATTCCGAGTGCCCATTGCATAAATGTTATTCTTCCACGAATATTATCTTTAAATTCGTTATTAGATTCTTCTAAATGTTCTTGCACCTCTTTTTTTATTTTACTTAATTTTTTATCGAGACCACCAGAACCTAAGATCTGTGTGGTATTGGGTGACTTTTTTACCATGAAAAACTACCCGTAATTTTCTGAAATTATTTATTTGTGTTCTCTACTAATTCGAAAAATTTTGTAATTTCAGTTTTTTCTTTCGGATATTTCAATCCAAACGATTCATTTTCGAACTCAATTATAACTTCTGATTCATTTTCAATAAGTTTGCGCCGAACATTAATAATTTGGCTAATAGGATAGTTAGATGCTTGAATTTCTTTTGCATCGATATCAACTTTGATTATTCTTTTATTGGTGAGAATATAAACTATTATTCCTGGAATATCTTTGGTAAGGTTTGCATCAACAGTAAGGGAGGAGATAGGGGTATCGCCATTTACTGCCGAGTCAAGAAATTCAAAATAATTTTGCTTTTTATTGTTATCAAAAGGAATATTAAATTCTTTTGTTTTTTCTGCTATTTTTTGAATTATTTCTGTGAGTGTTTGTATTTTATCGGACACGATTATTTCATCCTTTGTATTATCAATTCAAGATATTCTAACCGATATAGTTTAACAAAACCTTAAGGCGAAAAAAAATTTTCAATGAGGCATGTGATATGCGTCATCTTACTGAGCAAAATTTGAATAGTCAACATATTTAGTAATATTAGGTCATAAATTAATATCCCGTTGCTGCAGTTGTTGCGGAATATTCTGGTTCGGCACATATGACGGTGCTGATTGTGTAACAAGTGGTGCAGGATGGAGCTCTATTGTCATACCCCTAATGCCTTGATTATTGAAGCCCTTTAGGCTACAATTGAAGCCTAATTAGCTACATAAGCGCGCTTCTATGTTACCGATTACTTCTTTTTTGTTCCCAGAATACCGACGGCGGGTGTTAGGTTTATTATTGCTGCACCCAGATACCCACTACCATGTGCGAGAGCTGGCTCGACTAACAAATACCGCCGCTGGAAGCCTTCACCGCGAACTATCTAAACTTGCAAAAGCCCAAGTGTTAATACGGGAGGTCAGCGGTAATCAAGTCTATTACCAAGCCAACTCCACTTTCCCCATTTTTGAGGAACTTGCTAGCATATTACGAAAAACTTCTGGTTTAGCGGATATTTTGGCAAGTAATCTATCCAGGAATTATTAAAATAATTTTCACACAGGAAAAAAGCGATGACACTTTTATTAGCCATGTTTTCATTTTCTTTGGTCATGTCAATTACGCCAGGGCCGGTGAATATGATTATTCTTTCCTCTGGCATTAGTTATGGAGTAAAGAAAACTATTCCTTATGTGTCAGGGGCGACCGTAGGTTTTATCTTATTATTGCTTTTTATTGGATTTGGATTTTCGCAGTTTATTAAAGCCTATCCATTTTTTCTGACCTATTTAGCGATTGCGGGCTCGTTATATATTATTTATATGGGATACAAAATAGCTTCTTCTAAACCAGAGTTGGAAATAAGCAAAAAGGATGCCCCCAAATTTTACGAAGGTTTTTTACTGCAGTGGATAAACCCTAAAGCATGGATTGCTTGCGTGTCTGGAGCTGCAATTTTCTCCAGCGCAGAAAGCTATACTACGTTTGTAACCTTTACCATTATTTATTTTATCGTGTGTTATATTTCGCTGGGTCTTTGGGCAGTTTTGGGCGATAAAGTATCGCATTTATTAAAAGATCATTTTCGTCTACGACTCTTTAATTTTGCCATGGGGTTATTGTTGATGATAACAGCTGGATATTTATGCTATGGGCAGTTTGGTAGGTAAGAGTGTTATGTGGATCCCCGCATTCGCGGGGATGACAATTCAGTTAATATCCCGAATTAGCAACAGAATTACTTGGCGCTGCGCTGTTATAACTTTGCGGCGGTGTTGGGCTGTTGTACTGCTGCGTGCTATTGGGAGGTGGTTGATTATTATATTGCGGCGGTGTTTGCGGATTACCAAAAGGTTGTGTGTTTAAAGTGGGTGCAGGTTGGTTGCTTGGTTGCTGTAATTGCTGCGGTTGTTGCGGAATATTCTGGTTCGGTACATATTGTTGTGCAGTGCTAGGCGGGCTGGCCGGATTATATTGTGCATTCGGCGAAGAATTATAAGCGGGCGCTGGTAGTTGTGGCACATATTTAGGCGCGGGCTGAGTCACTGCTTGTCCGGCTGCGCCTTGTTGTGGCACGTATGGCGGCGCTGGTTGGGTAACCGGTGGCGCAGCATTGGGTATGCCATTCATATTTTGTTGGTTCATTGTGCCAGCTGCATTTGTTTGATTATGCACATCACTGTTCGGTGGGGGCGGAGCATTGCCCGACATCGCTGGATTTAATTGTGCGATAACTGTTTGCTGATAATCAGGGCGCATAATCGGCAAACTGTTATAGTCTTGCATCACTTGATTGCAAGGAATGGGGAAATTATTTTTTTGTACTTGTTGTGAATGTTCCATCGCTTTTTGAAAGGAGGACATAGCGTATACGCGATCTTGTGGATTGATAGACAGTTTATTCAACGCTTCACCGACTCGATTGACAAATACGGAGATATCTTGCCCACACGCTTGTGTGGCTCCGGCAATGCTGCCCGCTTGTATCGCAAATGCCATGGCATTGGAGGTCGGGGTTTGAGCGGGTGGATCATCCGCAAGAGCAGGAGTCAAATAACCGCTTAATAGGGTTAAGCTTAGTGCGGCCAATAACGTTTTTTTGGCGGATGAAAACATAAATCGTGCTCCTTGAGGATTAAATTTAATTAGCCTATAGGTTATAGGGTAAATCCAACAGTGTCAAAATACTGTAGATGAAATTATTAGCGCTTGAATCATTTACGTAGACGATCGCCATGAGGATTATCTGGCCGTGGAACAGTTGTCGGTGGATTATCTGGATTGGGAATTGCAGGTTGCCGCGATCCTGCATTAAGATCAGTTCTATGCATATTCAATGATAAGGGTATGGGATCTTCTGCTTCTTTATCTGAATCTGATGATTGAGAGTATTCAGTAAATTCACTGCTGTGAATTGACCAAGCAGAACCACGCGATCTCACCTTTTTCCCAAGCAAGCGTGGAATTTTAACGGATTTTTGCTTTTCCTCATCTGATTCCTCATATGATTCCTCATCTGACTCATCATCGCCTAAATCTGCTAATTTTGGTTTAGCATCAGGGTGTTTTGCACTGACAGTTTCTTTTTTCTCCGCTAAAAAATCTTGTACAGATACATATAATTGTTGATAAATTGTTAAGTTGGCCGAGGGGTGTTCGCCTCGAAGTTTTTTGAGCGCGATGAGTCCGTCGGAAATATAACTCGATTGGCGGGTAAAATTAGTATCTTCTTGGAAACAAAGTATATAACGCTCAGAATGCGCCAATTTTTTTACAATATAATTGATAAAATCAACCAGTTTAACTAACAAATAATCTTCATCGGAGGCCGAATGTACATGTGTTTTGATATTGGCAGAAACTGCTTTTAATTGACGGTCAAATCCATATCTGTTTTTTTCAAAAATGTGTAATGATTGCATCAATGAAATCAGTGCGCTAGCTCGCCAGGCGAAAGTAACTTTATAAGACCAGGAATTTGCGTCATATAAATAATTAGCGTAGTTTTCTTTTTGGCTGGCTAGCAGCAATTGACGTTGTTGATGTAATCTGACAAAGCTTGCCTGATCCAGGTGTGCCTGGTCTTGGCAAAAATCTGCTATGGTTTGTTCTAATCTAGTAATGCTTTGTGCATAATGATAGTTTGTTAGCTCCCATAATTCTTCATTTCTAATACTGTTTGCCTGTTGTTGGCTGGCTTGAAGTCTTTCATAGTAGTCGGCTTGGCTGAAGTGTGCGACTGTGTCTGCATCTCCTAATAATACATTCCAGGAAAATTCTTCTGCATCGAAATCGAGTAGGTTTCTTAACGGGCATTCGACTACAGATCTGTTTGCCAGGGGAATTGTTGCGAAAATGCGCTGGGCGTTATCTAAATCTGCCATGCCGCGGCTGTAATCTTCTGTTGCAAAATAATTTCTAGCGCGGTTTACATAGGCTTTAGCTACACTAAATTGCATAATTGCTGCAGTGGGTGCTTGTTTTTCTTCATCCGGTTTTCCGGCTTCGAAGCAGTGAAGAATGCCCTTATAAATTTGATTCCGTACAATGAATGTACCTTCTTCATCCTCGGCATAATGATTAGCATGTTCCCAATCATAACGATCACAATGCTGATAAAATTTCATAAGCGTAGCAAGTTTGGCGGAATCGCTTTTTTCTACGAGCATCTTTTCTAAATCAGTGAAGAAAAATGAATCTAAAATTTTTATAAAATCAAGGTCATCAAAATACTTGCATGTTGCATCAAGCTGCAAGACAAATTGTAATAATTCATAATGGCTTTTTAGATAAGTTTCAGATTCAGCGTTGTTTGCGAATGGGGGTTTCATGGTTTCAGAATAGCCTCCGATAACAATTCTGCAAAAATACAAACAATTATCTCCTCTATCTTCAAGTTTTAGCAGGCAGTTGCTTAGTCCCTTCCGTAAATTAAACAGATCTTGATGCAATTTATACTTCATTGCCAGTTTAGCCTGTGCCAGTTGTGTCATAACCCATTCAATCCAGGGTTCAAGCCAATGACGAAGTATACTTTCAACCTTACCGGAACCTTTGCCCTGATGCTCGGGCAAAAAAGCCGCTGTGATGGAGGCGTGGCGGCGGAATAAATACATAGCTACTTTATATTGTTTGGTTGCCACAGCCAGGGTGAGGGCGGTTTTTTTTTGCTCGTCGACAGCGTTTATATCGATCTTAGCATCGCTGGTAAGAATGGCCGCAATTTCAGGTAAAGACTTTTCATTCGTTATGGCGGTATGTAGGGCGGTATCTGGCATCATGATGCTTACTCTGATTGTTAAAAGTCAAATGATAGCACATCTATAGATTTAGGGGAAGATTAAGGATTGCTAAATACAAAGCTGCACTATGGTTTGGGCTGCATTTGCTATCCTAATAACACTTGTAAGCGCTTTATCTTGCAACACGGCTAAAGCTTCAAAATGTTGCGCCGAACCCGCAGCGGTTTTGATAATAGTGCCAACGCTGTGCCCCGCGTCATCGACTAGAGGAGTGCCAATCGCAGGTGCGGCATCAGCCGCGAATTGAATGCGATACAGATGTTGTTTTAATTTTCCCAGAAACTGCATGCGCGCGATAATTTCTTGCCCAGTGTAGCAGCCTTTGTTAAAACTAACGCCGTTAATTTGCGGATAATTAATGTCGTGGGGGGTGAATAAGCCGATGGTTTCTGGATAAATAGTGGGAATACCGGCCTGTATATCTAATAATTCCCACGCTTCTATTTCCGCTGTTTGCAGTTCGTTGGCGAGTTGTTGCTGTAATTTTTGGAGATTAGCATTTTCACCGATTATGATACAACGCGGCGTGGCACTCGGCACACGAATAACCACGCAGTTCTCAATGCGGGTGGCTGCATCAATATTAGTCGGCATGTCTGTGAGTGTTCCGCTTAAGCCGATTATCGACCATTGCTCACTGATATCTTCTAATTTAACTTTAGAAAAAACCGCATATTTATTCAATAATTTCAAAGTATGATCGATGAGGTTTTTCAACAACAGTAAATAATAATCCTCATTGAATTTAAACAAGCGAAATGTCACTTGCACGCGGCCCTTCACATCACAATGCGCCCCTAAACGACTTTGCTGATCCGTCACTTCGCGCACATCACAAGTCACTTGCCCTTGCAAAAATTTAGTAGCATCAATCCCGCTGATGCGAATGAGGCCGTAGTGAGATAGGCGGTAAGTATTCATAGGAATTTTAAAATTATGCTGTTTCAATCATTTCTTGTGCATGGGCTAACGTTTGCTCGGTGACTTTAATACCACCCAACATGCGGGCAATTTCTTTAATCTTTGCCGTTTTATCTAATTCGCGCGCTGCCACCAGCACTTTATTTTTAACAATGCTTTTATTGACTTGAAAGTGTTGATGCGACAGCGCCGCGACTTGTGGTAAATGCGTAACGCAAAGAATTTGCGCTGAATTGCTTAGCGTGCGTAACAAGCGCCCGACAATTTCTGCAGTACCACCGCCAATGCCTACATCCACTTCATCAAAAATCAAGGTCGGTTTATGATCATTTTTTGCCGTTAAAACATGAATCGCTAAACTAATGCGTGATAATTCACCGCCGGAAACCACTTTACTGAGCGCTTGCAATGGCTGCCCAGGATTGGTGCTGACATTGAATTCGATGCGTTCCAAGCCAGTGGCAGTCGGTTCAGCAAGCGGTTCAAATTGCACTAAAAATTTGCCGCCTGGCATTCCGAGTTCGCGCATGCTTTTTTCTATTTGCGGCGCTAATTTTTCGGCAACTTTTAAACGACTTTGTGATAATTCTGTTGCTGCTTGTTGATAAGCTTGTGCCAGTTCGTTAATTTCTTGCGCGAGTTTTTTAAGTTGACTGTCGCTGTTTTCCAGCAACGCGAGTTCATTGTGTAAATGTTGTTGTAACTCTAACAATTTATCGGGTGTGGTGTGATGCTTGCGCGCCATCTCATGAATAGCACTTAAACGTTGCTCGACAAATTGCAAACGTTCAGGGTTTAATTCAATATGATCTAAATAATTACGCAGTTCACTGCTGGCTTCTTGTAATTGAATTTCGGCGTTATCGAGCAAGTTCAGTACGTTATCGAGTTTAGTGTCGCGGTTTTTTAAAGGTTTGAGTAGTTGCTGCGCGTTATTTAATAATTGCAGAATATTAGCATCCTCGGTTTCTTCTAATAACGCGAGAGTATTTTGACAATTTTCCAGTGTGTTGCCAGCGCTGGCGAGTTGACGTTGATCGCGATCTAATTCGTTGAGTTCATTTTCTTGCAAGGCGAGGGCATCTAATTCTTGCACTTGATAAGCTAATAATTCTTGGCGTGCGCTGCGTTGTTCGGTTTGGATTTTTAACGCATCAAATTCGGCTTGGGTTTTTTTCCAGGTGGTATAAGTTTCTTGTACTTTTTTTACTAATGCTGAATGGCCAGCATAAAGATCGAGTAACAGCCGTTGTTTTTCTGCTTTTAATAAAGTTTGATGTTCGTGTTGCCCGTGGATGCTAATTAATAAATTGCCAATTTCGCGCAAGGCTTGAATCGACACGGCTTGTTCATTGATATAACCGCGTGAACGACCATCAGCCGTGATTACGCGACGTAATATGCACTCATCGTCATGCGCCAGTTCATGTTCTGCTAGCCATTGTTGTGCCGCAGGTAGTTTAGCAATATCAAAGTTAGCGCTGATGGTGCAGCGATCTTTGCCGGTTTGTATCACCGTGCTGTCGGCACGCCCACCGAGTGTTAATAGTAATGCATCGATTAAAATCGATTTACCAGCGCCGGTTTCGCCGGTGAGCACCGTCATCTTAGATTTGAATTCAAGTTCCAATTCAGCGATGACGGTAAAATTTTGAATGCAAAGTTGTGTGAGCATGATGTATAGTAATTGTTAAATAGGTAAGAACTTCAAACAATGCTACATTATAACCTCATAAAAAAAATAATAAATGGTTTATTGCCAACTACCTGCGTTTTATGTGGTAGCGCTGCACGGCAAAACATCGATTTATGCGCGCCATGCCAAGCCGATATGCCATGGGTTGGCTCCGTTTGTAAGCTCTGCGCATTGCCAATGTCTGCTAATGATACCAATCAATCCGTCTGTGGCAAATGCCTACACTGGCCACCGCCGTTCACCAAAACATTCGCCTTGTGTCGCTATGAGGCTCCGCTCGATTATTTAATTACTGCAATAAAATTTAATCACAAGCTAGTTTATGCACGTTTGTTAGGCGAATTATTAGCTGATTATTTAACAACGCAATATCAAAATGATGCTATACCAGAATTAATTATTCCCGTGCCATTGCACCCACAACGCTTGCGCGAGCGCGGTTTTAATCAAGCGCTGGAAATTGCCAGACCCGTCGCAAAAAAATTAGCCATTAAAATGGATTTTAAAAGTTGCCACCGTATTCGCCCCACGCAAGCCCAAGCATCGCTTTCTGCCGATGAACGAGCGCAAAACGTCAAACAAGCTTTTCAAATTAAGCTGGATTTAAAGGCAAAACATATCGCCGTGCTCGACGATGTCATCACCACCGGCCTCACCATGCATGCTTTTTGCGAGCAGTTGCAGAATAATGGGATAGAGCGCATTGATGTTTGGTGTTGTGCACGTACACCCCTCCATTCTAACAAGTTATAAAATACCCTATTGACTATTACATAAATGATGTTATTCTCTTTACATTAATAACCATTGTAACATTAAATAAAAATTAATATGAAAATTTTAACGGCCGTTTTTCTGTTATTTATTACCATTTCAACCCCTTGCTATGCAAGTGTGACTATTTACTATTTTACCGAGCCGGTAAGTGGTCACCCGGGCTATGGCGATTCTGAAGAAGAAGCTTGCTCCGCCGTGAGCACTACCGGCGGCGGCAAAAATAAAGGGGTGACTCGCACTATAACCACCGAATTAGTGGGCAATCGCTGCGCATATGTCATCACCGACACTTATGATGGCGGTAGGCAATCCGTCAATAAATTAGAAGGAGCCATCAAGAAATTTGTTTACAACTGCCCAGGCAAACTCAAATATTCGCTGACTGGGCATGTTTGTGAGTAAAGCGGTTAACTCAACGCAAACCCCAACTGCCGCCATGCTTCATAAACCACCACCGCGACAGCGTTGGAAAGGTTAAGGCTGCGGCTGTGATCTAACATCGGGATGCGTAATACATTTTCAGCTGGCAGCGTGGCTAAAAAATCTTTAGGTAGACCGCGCGTTTCTGGGCCAAATAAAAAAGCATCGCCGGGTAAAAAATGAGTGTCGCAATAATTCGTTGTGCCGTGAGTGGAGCAGGCGAAAAAACGTTTCGGTTGTACGCTGTCAAAAAATGCAGCGAGATTTTTGTACATGCTGATACGCGTCCATTCGTGATAATCTAAACCAGCGCGGCGCAATTTTTTATCGTCGGGTGTAAAGCCGAGGGGTTCGATTAAATGCAATTGCGCGCCTGTATTGGCGCAAAGGCGAATGATGTTGCCAGTGTTGGGGGGAATTTCTGGTTCAACCAATACAACATGAAACATATACTCTTCGCTTTATGTTAATTATCACTACCGGCAACATAAGTATCTTTTTGCGCTACACCACTATTTTGTGCGATCAAAAATGCGCGATGTTGTAAATACGCATCACGTTGGAAGGCATAAGGATCAACCGCCGCCATCTGTAACGTATTATCATAATCAAGAAATTGCGCGCGTGTATCGATGCCATTCAATGCTAATAAAGCATAACGTGGAATGATGTTGATATGCGGATAAACCGTGAAAAAATAATAATTAGGGACCATGCCACCCGCATCACGAAGAGTACTGGGGCCGAGCAAAGGAATAATAAAATAAGCCGAAGAGTGATAACCCCATTGCGCCAGCGTTAAACCTAAATCTTCGCTATGTGGCGCTATGCCCATGTGAGTGGCTACATCGAATAAACCACCAATGCCTATCGTGCTGTTAAGAATAAGTCGCATAGAGTCGGAGACGGTATATTTCAATTTGGCTTGTAATAAATCGTTAATGATCGTAGGAATTTGCGCCAGATTATCAAAAAAATTGCCAACGCCTTGGCGTAAAGGGTGTGGTAGAACTTTGGTATAAACCGTGGCAACTGGTTTGAGTATAGCCCGATCAAGCGTGTCATTCATCCGATAAGTATGGCGATTAAAGTTTTCATAAGGATCGCGCGGGTCTTGATATACGTTGGTAGATAAAGTATCAGGGTTTGCAGAGGTGCTGTCGGTATTAACAGTAGCATTGCTATTGTTAGGAACGGTGTCTGCATGAACAACACCGACCGCCAACGTTAGCAGGGAAGTAAACAACAGTGATTTAGATAGTATTTTTATCATAGTTTCATTGTAGAAGCGAATTCCCTTGCAAGCAAGGGATATTGCTAATTTATGCTTATTTCCCCGCCCGTTTACGCTCATGTTCCTTCAAGAAGCGTTTGCGGATGCGAATAAACTGTGGTGTGACTTCCACCAATTCATCGTCTTCAATAAACTCCAAGGCTTGCTCCAAAGAAAATTGAATCGGTGGCGTTAAAATAATATTTTCATCGGTTCCTGCGGCGCGAATGTTAGTAAGCTGTTTACCTTTAATCACATTCACGATTAAATCATTATCGCGGGTGTGTATGCCGATAATCATCCCTTCATAGACTTCAGTTTGTGGTGGAATTATCATGCGACCACGTTCTTGCAAGTTGAATAATGAGAAGCCCGTCGCTTTACCTGCGGCGTTAGAAATCAATACGCCATTTTGTCGGCTACCGATGCCGCCTTTTTTGATTGGGCCATAATGATCAAACACGTGATGCATTAAGCCAGTGCCAGAAGTGGAGGTTAAAAATTCGGTGCGGAAGCCGATCAAACCACGCGTTGGTATTTGATAATCTAAACGCACGCGGCCTTTGCCATCGGGAATCATGTCGGTAAGATCGCCACGGCGCGAACCTAATTTTTCCATAATCGTGCCTTGATGTTGATCTTCCACATCGATGGTCAATGATTCATAGGGTTCTTGCTGTTCGCCGTCGATTTCGCGCATGATCACTTCGGGGCGTGAAATGCCCATTTCAAAACCTTCACGACGCATGTTTTCAATCAAAATCGCTAAATGTAATTCGCCACGTCCTGAAACACGGAATTTATCGGGGTCTTCAGTGTCTTCCACGCGCAACGCCACATTGTGAATTAATTCTTTTTGCAGGCGATCGCGGATCTGACGACTCGTGACATATTTACCGTCTTTACCCGCTAACGGTGAATTATTCACTTGGAAGGTCATGCTGACAGTAGGTTCATCCACCGTGAGAGCGGGTAACGCTTCGGCACAAGCAGGGTCACACAGTGTATCCGACACACCTAAATTATCGATACCAGTGACGGCAACAATATTGCCTGCTTCAGCCATTGGCACTTCTAAGCGCTCTAAACCTAAATAGCCGAGTACTTGCAAAATACGACCCGAACGTGTTTTGCCATGGCGATCAATCACAGTGACGTTGGTATTGGTTTTTACCGTGCCGCGTTGTATACGGCCAATACCAATAGCGCCCACATAACTGGAATAATCCAGCAAACTGATTTGCATTTGGAATGGGCCTGTTGTATCGACATCTGGCGGCGGTACTTGTTTAACAATCGTTTCATACAGCGGAACTAAATCACGGTTCTCTACTGCTAAATCCAACGTCGCGTAACCTTGCAATGCCGACGCATAAACGATCGGGAAGTCGAGTTGTTCTTCTGTTGCATTAAGGCGTGCGAAGAGATCAAAAACTTGATTCACTACCCAGTCTGGTCTTGCGCTGGGGCGGTCAATTTTATTGATAACCACAATTGGTTTGAGACCACGGGCAAAGGCTTTTTGTGTCACGAAACGGGTTTGCGGCATCGGGCCATCGACAGCATCGACGATCAGCAATACGGCATCCACCATGGATAATACGCGTTCCACTTCGCCACCGAAATCGGCATGACCAGGGGTATCGACGATGTTGATACGGTAGTCTTTCCATTGAATGGCGGTGTTTTTGGCCAAAATGGTAATACCGCGCTCGCGCTCGATTGGGTTGCTGTCCATCACACGCTCGACCAGGGTCGCGCGGTCAGAAAATGTGCCGGATTGCTGTAATAGTTTATCCACCAAGGTGGTTTTGCCATGGTCGACGTGGGCGATAATGGCGATGTTGCGTATATTGTGAATCATGTGTTGCTGCTTAATTAAAATGAAAGAAATAGGGCAAAAACGTTCATGATAGCCTATAAGGCGCAATTTAGCCAGTTTTTAAAAAATAGGCTACACTAGGATCATAAGGGGGGTGTTATGAACTCTTTAATCCTACAACCTACTACCACCGCTGAATGGCAAGCCCTGGTGAAAGAAGCCGAGCAAAGAGGTCATGTCCATTTGAGTGAAGACCTAGAAAGCTACTTAATCTTTCTGTTAATCCGTTTTACCGGCAGACCTGAGCTCATAAAAAGTGTAGTGGGTATGGAGTTTTTGCAAAGCTCAGAAGCATTAGGCCAAAAAAAACTAGAAGGCTTGCGCGATGTAGGCGATAAATCATTATTATTAACCGGGTTTTTCCCTGGGCGTGCGCAAAGCAGCCATGTCCGCATTAGCTATTTTGTGAAAATTGGGCAAAGCGCTTATGCGGCGTTGGCGACTTTGAATAAGCAAAATTTAGCGAAACTCTATGTAGAACTCTGTCAGGGCTTTGTGGTGCTGATGGATGTGCTACACACCATCCGCGAACAAGCGGGCTACAGCGCAGGTTTAACACCATTGCAAGCCGAAGAATTATGGAGCGATTTATCCAGCCCCCATGCCTTAGAAGTATTAAGACGCTATACTAAATCGACCCTCATCCAAACCCGCTCCGGCACTGATGGATGCTTTCATTGATCTTCATTCCTCTGATTTAAGAATTCCTTAAGGTTAGTATGGTATTATTTTGATCAACCATAAACATACCTTAAGGAGCACCTCCTATGCTAGTTAACTCAATGACCCCAGAACAACGCCTTGTTGCGGCGGTAGCGAAAACAAAACTTCCTCTTGAGGGTAGCCAGGTAGAAGGGTTCAATGAATTATCGGAACTTGTATCAAGCAAAAACGCGTTTGCTAGTAATTTCCCGTTAGAAGTTGCCCAACACGAGCTAGCGAACTGTTACTTGAAAGGAATCGGTACTCCAAAAAATATAAAGTTAGGAGTTTTTTGGTTACGGCAGGCTTATTTTACTATTTTAATTCCTCCAGATCGTATTTATACGGGGCAGTCTTGTGGTCCAAATCATCAATCTTCTGCAAAGCGAACCGATGCACTAAAAATAGCAAAGCGCGATTCCGCTAAACGCTTATTGCAAAATCAAGCAGCACGACCTGTGCTTTCGCTCTCGGAAAAATATAAATTACAAATTAAACTAGCAGAAATAAAGTTAGAAGAAGAGGTATCACAAAAACAGACCTTAGCAAACCAAGCAATTATAGATACTGCAATCATGTCAAGTTTACGAGAAATTGCTCAGACACCTGACGCAGACCCTAATGATGTTTTTGTAGCCAGGTTTACTATCTATGAAGGCCAAAAATTTGGAAGGGCAACAATATTTTCTGAAGCAGAGTTAGAGCAAAAAATGTGTGCAAATGGTCAGCAGCAAGAATTTTTTGCACAATTAAAAACGGCGCAACTTCAACAAATAACAGGAATGGTTGATAAAGAAAAAATAGAGGATTTCGATAAACAATTTATTCAATATATTACCGATGAAAAACAAGGTAGTACGCTTATTCATTTGTTTGGTCGTATTACTGTCGGTTGTATTGATAAAAAAGTACAAGAAAGACGGATTGCTATTTTAAAAAAGTTTGCGGCTATGAAGCAAGAATATGGGTTTGTTTATGGTTATATTGCACAAGCCTATTTATATGCAAAATATGAAGATGAGCAGACCAAAGTAAAAGAAGGTGGCCCATCTCATCACAGCGTTGTGGCTGGTATTTCTGAAAGAGAGGTAAGTGAAGAAGTAAGAGAACAAAGGTATCAAACACTTTTGCAAACTGCAATATCCGCCGATAAGAAAATAAAAGAACAAAAACAAGCGGAGGGTTTTTTCTTTTTACAAAAAGCAGCATTATATCGTGGGGCAGAATTGGTACCCGAAGTAGTTAGCTTTATGATGTCAGAATCACGTAAAGATTTTCATGCTCTATTTTTTTGGCTAGAGCAGGATTTCCACCACTCTTCTCTTAAAGATAAAGAAATTAAATATCGTCGAATTATGGCGGTGGCGCAATTCTTGAAAAATACCCATAATATGGAAGGTTATTGTTTGGGGTTAATTACCTTATTAATGCTTTTTCAAAGCGATAAAAATAATGAGCTCTTTCCACAACAAGTCAAAGAAGCTGCCAAAAAAGTTCATATTGCAAGTTTAAAACAAAATGCGCCCCCGGCTATTAGGGCTTATTTTAATGGTCTTGCTGTTTTTTATGGCTGGGAAGTAAGAGAGGATTTAGCCGCTGCAATTGGGTTTTATAAAGAAGCTGCAGAACAAGGTATAAAACAAGCTCATCTTCAGCTGGCAATGTGTTATCAAAAACGCTCTGATGTGACATCACAAATTAAAGCTTTACATGCACTGCATGAGAGTGCCATCCGATTTGATAAAGACGAAAAAGATCGATTCTTAGGTCGACAAAAAACCGTTGCCGATGGCAATTGTGTGTTTCACGCAGCATTTGGGTCATTAAATGAAAGTGGCCAGTATGAAGCAAAAAATGCTAATGAAATGCGTCGGGCATTTTATGATTATTTATCTTGTTTTAGATCGCCTGCCGAAATGCCGCTAGAGGTTAGAGACAAAATACATATTGTTTTGCGGTATTTTTATGATGGTACGATGACACAATATGGGTATAAACCATCGGCAACATCACAAGTACTTATTGAAAGTATTAATACAGCAAATGCGCAAAACGATAGGAAAGTCAATGAACTAAAAGAAATATTTTTTGCAAGAATATTCAACCATATCCTCGAAAACGATGAAGCGGGCAAATTGTTTATATTGGAGATATTGCATGTTTTATTAAACGCGCGCGTGGCTTCAAGTCGATATAATATAGGCCAGCTAGTCAGAAAAAAACTAAATTTGCCTGCTGTTGGGCTTATTGATTATGAAAAAATATTACAGCTTATTAACCAACCAAGTGCAGCAGTGATTATCGGCGCGTTTTTTAACGATGCTGGAAATTTGACTTTGATTAAAAGTATTATTTCTGAAAACCTTATAGGTTATTACATCGAACTATTACCTGCGGAAGAGGAAGATGAAAAAGCGGCCACTTCACCCAAGGAAGAACTAATAACACTGACTAGACAATCGTTTGAAAAAATGATAGCAGGTCTTTTTAATAATCCGGATTTTTATCAAGATTATTTAGCTTTTATTAAAAAAGAAGGTTCGAATTATTACCTCTGGGTAGAGGAGTTGTTTGTTATGTCACAAATAAGTGGCCGCACCACACATATTCATGTGCGTGACGACAAACAAGGAGCAGTTGAACGCACTGTATTTCGCCCTGATCCAGCAAATCTTCCGCCATTGTGGGATCGGAGTAAGTATCTATTATTGTTTGGCGATAAAAGAGAAACTCACGTTTACCATAATGGTATGGATCATTATGAGGCATTTATTGCGCCAGCAACACTACAAGAGCGGGTTAAGGAATCTCCAGCTCTCACTCAACCTTCTTGTCTTTTGTTTTCACGCATGGCGCTTATGAGATTAGAGGCAATACGCCTACCTGAAACCGATGCAAATTATCTATCGCTTAAAGAAGCCTTGGCGCATTGCTATGCACAACAGGCGCAAGCGTTACCTGTCTATGAACAGCACCTTAAAGAAGAGTTTTTATGTAGGGCGGTAGAGAATTATGATGCAGTATTTGCCAAGGTTAATCATGATAAACCGCAGACCGATGAAAAAAATGATAATAGCGAAGTAATGCAATTACGAACAAAAACTATCTTGCAATACCTTTCATGCATAGTAGAAAAACAACCACAAAGGGTAATTGAACTTTTAGGGAGTAGTTATGCAGATATTATCAAGGATGAAGCTGCTGAAGTTTGTGTGGATTTTCATTTACTGTTGGGTAAAGCGCATTGGTATAAAACGTTTAATACAAAAAATAATGAACAGAGATGGGACTATTTTCCCGCGATTTTACCCTGTTACGAACAGGCGATCACATTAGCTGCTAAGCGCCCGACGCTAAGTGCTTCGATACGTGCTATCCAAGGCTTATTGGATCTTTATGATAATCCTGCCCATCAGGGATTATCTTTAACTTTTGATTCTAACCGGAATGATGGAAAGCCAGTGAGTCGTATAAAGCTAGCTGACATTTTGCGTAAATTTTATTTAGATTTCATCCAGTGTAAAGCAAAGTATGCAAACAAATCGGAATTTTTTGCTACTTTCACTCATGAAGAACTCAAAATGCTTATAGGTTTTCCTGAGTTAATAATGGATAAATATAGAAATTTGATGTCTATATTTTCACCTGATGAACGAGTACAAATAGCACTGCTAGATGAAGCAGCTAATCAAGTTAAGGATTTAGCCAGCCAAGAGCTGATAAGACGAGTGAACCCAGCAAAGAAATCACATATTGCTGATCCATCAGGTAGGTTGCTTGGTGATTTTCTCACAGCAATGTTTGAGCAAGATGGTTGGGTAAGTGTTCCGCAAGAACCATTAAATCAACAAAATAATGCTGCAGCACCCCAAGGACCTGGAGTTTCACCACAAAAAAATAGACAAGGATAAGAATGCAGGTCGGATCAAGTCGCATTGAGATAGCCCCTAGCAACTTGTCCTACAACAACTTACAATAAGTGAATGATAATAATTTTATTAATAGAGGTTTTTTTATGCAACCAAGTCAAGATCAAAAACAAACATCGGGTAGTTCGACTAAATGGAAATTATTTGCGTTACTTACAGCTATTAGTGCCGTGTGGAATATACTGAATTTTGCGACTAAATATCAAGATGGGTTACCGCGCACGCTGAATGGGGGCGATGATCCTTCCCCTGGGCATGAGGGGGGTGCTGAACTAATAAGATTGTCGCCGTTTTTTATTGGCGTTCTCATCACGTGGGTATGGAATTTGGTGGAAAGAGCGAGTCGTGATTCTAGCAGGGTTGACGACGAATTAGATTTAGAAGAAGAGGATAATAAAGGATGGAAATTTAACCTGGCCATAGCAGGGTTTTCCCCAAAAAATCAGCATACTAAGCTATTCTCTGGTGTTCTTCCGCAATATGATCCACGATCCCCCGTTTTGCATGGCCATAAACCTTCAGATGGTGTAAGCTCAACAACATCAGCCGATCAAACGCCTGCATCTGTTACTCAACCCTTGTTATCAGCAAACCAAGCAAGTTCTTCCATAAGATCACGGACAATATGAACACCCCCCGCAAAGCAGTTGCTCTTATCTCCGGTGGCCTCGATTCTATGTTGGCCACCAAACTTGTGCAGGCGCAAGGCATTCATGTCGAGGGCCTGAATTTTTTTACCGGCTTTTGTGTAGAAGGGCACACCCATGCGATTCGGCAAAAAGATCGTAACAAACAAAAACGTAATAATGCGTTGTGGGTGGCGGAGCAACTCGGTATTAAATTGCATATCATCGATATCGTCGAAGAATATAAAAATATTGTGTTGAATCCCAAACATGGTTATGGCGCTCATCTTAATCCGTGTCTTGATTGTAAAATTTTTATGGTGGGGCGGGCAAAACAATGGCTGGAAGAAAATAATTTTGATTTTATAATCACTGGTGAGGTGATTGGCCAACGACCGAATTCGCAACTTAAAACCAAAATGCCAATCGTGGCACGCGAGTCCGGCGCAGAAGATCGTTTGCTGCGACCGTTATGTGCCAAATTATTAGCACCCACGTTGCCAGAGTGCGAAGGCTGGGTGAAGCGTGAATTATTAGGCGATTTTTCTGGTCGCAGTCGCAAACCACAAATAGCACTCGCAAAAAAATTTGCAATCGACGAATATGCGCAGCCTGCTGGTGGTTGTTGTTTTTTAACCGATCAAAATTACGCGGCTAAATTAGCCGATCTATGGCACAGTCGTCGTAAAAAAGATTATGAATTGGATGATATTATGCTGCTCAAAGTCGGCCGCCATATTCGCCCGGCAGAAAATTATAAATTGATCGTCGGGCGCGAAGAAGGTGAAAATAATTTTCTCGAAGGTTATAGGCACCAGTTTATCCATTTGCGTATTTTGAGCCATATGGGGCCGTTGACTTTAATCGACGGCGAACCCAGTGCCGAAGACTTGCATCTGGCCGCACAAATCGCCGGACGTTTTTGTCATGGTCGTGATGAGGATAAAGTAACGGTAGAGGTGCACAGTTTGGATGGTGCGGTTTGGAAGTTAGATGTACAGCCGCTGTTGGCGGATGCAATACAACAAGAGTGGTATGTATGACCCACCAACTCGACGCCCGCCGTTTATTATGCCCATTGCCGGTTATCCGCGTACAAACCAAGGTGAAAGAATTGGCAGCGGGGGATATCTTAGAAGTAACTTGTACTGACCCGGGGGTGGTGCATGATATCCCAGCTTGGTGTAGAGTACATGGGCATGAGATAATGAATATTGTGCAAAATAAAATGGAAGTTATTGTTACTATTAAAGTAAAATAAATTTTTATATTTCAATGTAGATAATGATTAGAATCGCATGTCGGATCCGTCGCTTGTGCGACTTGATCCGACCTACAAGTGGCACGAGTCTTTAGGAACAATTAGCAATGGAACCATCAGAACGTTATAACGCCTCGCGCCGTATCACCTTATTAGGCGCAGCCAAAAACGCTTTTCTTGCCACTATAAAAATTATTTTTGGTATCACTGGCCACTCGCACGCATTGTTTGCTGACGGCATCCATTCTCTTTCTGATTTAATCATCGATGGCGTGGTGCTTATTGCTAGCCGTTTTGGTAGCAAAGGTGCCGATAGTGATCACCCTTATGGTCACCGCCGCATCGAAACCGCAGCTACGGTATTACTCGCTTTTATATTGAGCTTAGCGGGCGTAGGCATTATTTTTGATGCAGGGTTAGAGGTATATGGCGCGCGTGCCACCACACCACCGAGTTTTTATGTAATGATCGTGGCGTTAGCATCGGTATTAATTAATGAAATTCTTTATCGTTATACGCGCCGTGTCGGTGAGCGCATTCAATCGACGTTATTGGTAACGAATGCGTGGCATCATCGCAGTGATTCTGGATCATCATTAGTGGTTTTGATCGGTGCAGGCGCAGCATGGTTTGGCATTGGTGTGCTCGATGCTATCGCTGCGGTGATCGTCGGTATAATGATTCTTAAAATGGCATGGCAATTTGGTTGGTCGAGTATTCGTGAACTGGTTGATACCGGTCTTGAAGTTGATGTGCTGACTAAAATTAAGGAAACGATCAACAGTGTGCCAGGCGTACGCGAAGTGCATCAGTTACGCACGCGTTCGTTGGGCGGTACAATTTATCTTGATGTACATATTATGGTGGATTCCTATATCAGTGTGTCGGAAGGGCATTTTATCAGCAATCAAGTGCATTTGCGTTTGATGAAAGAAGTGCCAGGCGTGGTGGATGTAACCGTGCACATTGATCCGGAAAACGATGAAGTAGCTTCACCTTCCAGTCATTTGCCCGCGCGTGCCGAAGTCATGCGCTTGTTGCAAGAGCATTGGCAAGATTTGCTGAGCGCCAGCGCCATTAAAAACACCACGTTACATTATCTGGACGGCAAAATTCATATTGAGTTGCACTTACCGCTTAACCTTTGTAGCGATGAAGCCGCACGCGAAAAATTAGCCCAGCAATTACAACAAGCCATCGACAATAATAAAATGATTGGTAGTTTGAAGGTGTTGTTTGGGTGATTTTAAGACTTTACCACTGTCGGCTCCGCTTCGCTTGAGCCGACCTACATGCTACACTTGGGTTTATTTATCATCATCAAGGAAACACCATGTCAATCAACAACGTATTAAAGCAAATCGAGAAAGATAACGTTAAGTTTATTGATCTAAGATTTACCGACACGCGCGGTAAAGAGCAGCATGTTACAGTGCCTGCATCCGTCGTCAATGAAAAATGGTTTAAAGAAGGAAAATATTTCGATGGATCTTCAATTAGTGGTTGGAAACCGATCAATAATTCCGACACTATTTTATTGCCCGATCCCACGACTGCTATGTTAGATCCCTTCTGTGATGATGTAACAATGTTGATCCGTTGTGATGTGATTGATCCAGCAACCAACGAAGCTTATGTACGCGATCCACGTGCGGTGGCCAAACGTGCAGAAAAATATTTGCAATCCACCGGCATTGCCGATGCTTGTTATTTTGGTCCGGAACCAGAATTTTTTATTTTTGATGATGTGCGTTGGCAAGTAGCGATCAACGGTGCATCTTATGCGGTGGATTCCGAAGAAGCCGCATGGAATTCGAATACCGAATTTGCTGAGGGAAATTTAGGGCATCGCCCTGGTGTTAAAGGAGGGTATTTCCCTGTGCCACCAGTTGATTCTTCGCAAGATATTCGTTCTGCGATGTGTTTAACGCTCGAAGAAATGGGGTTGATCGTAGAAGCACACCATCACGAAGTTGCTACGGCCAATCAAAATGAAATTTCCACGCGTTTTAATTCGCTGCTTAAAAAAGCCGATGAATTGCAGATTTTTAAATATGTAGTCCATAATGTAGCGCATTCATTTGGTAAAACTGCGACGTTTATGCCAAAACCGATGGTGGGTGATAATGGCAGCGGAATGCATTGTCATCAATCGTTAGCCAAGGACGGTGAAAATTTATTTACCGGCAAAAAATATGCAGGTTTGTCGGAACTCGCATTGTTTTATATCGGCGGCATCATTAAACATGCGCGCGCGCTCAATGCGTTTACTAATCCCGGAACCAACAGTTACAAACGTTTAGTGCCCGGTTTTGAAGCGCCGGTGTTATTGGCTTATTCTTCGTGCAATCGTTCTGCGGCTATTCGCATTCCACAAACCAGCGCTAAAGCGCGCCGCATCGAAGTGCGTTTCCCCGATGGGTTAGCTAACCCGTATCTCGCATTTTCGGCGATGATGTTAGCGGGGCTAGATGGCATTCAAAATAAAATTCATCCCGGCGATCCAGCCGATCACGATTTATATGAATTATCAGCGCAGGAAACACGCAACATTCCTACCGTGTGTGATTCGCTAGAACGTTCACTCGAACATTTAGAAAAAGATCAAAATTTTTTATTGGCGGGTGGCGTGTTTTCTAATGATTTAATCGATAGCTATATTCAACTTAAAATGACCGAGGTCACGCGGTTGCGGATGTCCACCCATCCGGTGGAATTTGAACTATACTATAGTTTGTGAAGGTAACAGGAAAAGGCGTTATGCGATTGTTGTTATTATGTTTGATATTACTAATACCACTCATCACCCACGCTGACATATTTAAATGGACAGATGCCAACGGTGTTGTCCATTATTCTGACACTCCGCGTGAAGGCGCATCTACTGTACAATTACCGCCTGAACAAACTTTTAGCGGTGGCCAAAACGCGCGACCACCAAGCAACAATTCACAGCCGCCTGCTGCTACTGGTTACACTTCCGTTCGCATTACCAACCCTACTGACAATTATACTTATGTAAATAATGAACAAGGCCAAATGACGGTGAGCGTCGACATACAACCGGTTTTGCAAGGCACTGACAAAATGCAAGTGTTGTTAGATGGCAGACCAGTGGGTGACCCACAAGCAGGTTCTAATTTAGGTATTAATAATGTAGAACGTGGCCAGCACACCGTGCAGGTGCAAGTGGTAGGTGCGAATAACACCGTGTTAGCGACCAGCAATACCGTGACATTTAATATGCAGCGACCACGCTTTATGCCAGCCCCCCTGGCAGCAGGATCGACAGCAGCCGGTGGCTCTACGAATAATGTCGGCATTGCCAATCCTAACAATTTAATTCAAACAGCACCTACAATGCCAATTGCACCGCAGTCTGCCATGATGCCGCGTGCACCGAATGCCCCGTAACACCCCTATTCCTTTTCAATAGTTTCATATAAAATAAAAGGTTAATCCCAAAGAGGTATTAGCCATGCTAGCCGATTCCAAAACATCCACCGATGAAAAAAAACTCATCGCGAAAGTTGAAAAATTCAGGGAAACTAAAAAATCGGGAAATTATCGCGAGTTTATGCTCTGGCTTGCCGAGACGGGCGATTTAGAAACTCTACGATTGATTCTAGACATAGATAAAACAGATCCTAAACATGCTTCTTTTCTTATCGGTTTATTCGGAGCTTTTGCTCATCCACGCGGAGGACACGTTTCATACGTGCGTCTATTACGTGCAGCCGCGCAGGCTGGGCAATTAGCTATAGTTAAGTATTTTGTAGAAGAGAAAAAAATAAGTGTCTCTCAGAAAGATATAGGTGGACGCGATTTAATGCAGGTGGCTGTTGAGGCCGGTCAACTGGAGGTTGTGCGTTATCTCGTAGAGGATCGTGGTGTTGAAATTAATAATAACTCTATAATCAATATAGCTATTCAAAAAGGTAAAACGGATATAACAGCGTATTTATTGCAAAGATGGTTCACCGCACCAGATGAAAAGAGCAACGAACCACAATTAACTCAAGCAACAAAAAAAACCGCTGCTCATTTAGTAAATTTATATAAAAAATGGAAAACTGGAGAAGATGCGCTGCGAAACTGTGCCCGTGATGGCGATCTCGAAACATTTCGCGTATTAAATGCATTGGTTGATCCCCCAGCAAAACGAGGCTCTGCTCTTATAGCGGCAGCGAAAAGAGGTTACCAGCCGGTGGTGGCCTATCTATTAGAAGATCGCCAAGCTTGCGCTGTAAAACTAATTGATTTGTGCACAGGAAAAACATTTAGAGAAGTAGTACGTGATAATTTATTTGGCAATATCGAAACCATGCAGTTTTTAAAGTCGTCAGGTTTAGTGGATTTTCAGGTTGAAGCAGATGGCCAATTAGCAGCATTTGACTCTTTAGCATATGCTTCTGCAACCGAGAGCATAACACTCCGTGACATGGCTTTTGAAAAAGGCGATGCGGAATGGCTCGCTGTGCTGCTGGCAATAAATTTAGAAAAAAGCCCAACGGAATTAAAAGAACTTGCCTTAAGAATAATTGTTTTAGGGGAAGGAAAAGCCACTTGTAGAGATGCGGTGCAATCATTTTTAGATGAAGGGCTTTTCGAAAATGCCGATCTGTTTTTTGTAGCAGGAGTTGGTTTTGAAGATATCTGGGGCTTGTTTGATACCGCAGTAAAAAAAAATCGTCTTGATGTTGTTCAATATTTGCAGGAAAGAATGCCTAATGAATTTCGGGAACGTAGCCGTTCATTATTAGAGACTGCTATTGAAAAGCAGCACATAGACCTTGTAGATTATTTACGTAGCCAGATACAGGGATTTTTAGCCCTTGAGAACCTAATCACTTATATCGATAAAGGGCTTAAAAAAATAGCCATTTACTTTGGGCGACACGAAAAAATTTCTAGAAACAATATTGAAAAAGCTTTTCGATTGGCCAGAAAATACGGAAGCCTAAATCAGGCTCTATTTCACTGCGCTACTACAGGTAATTTGGGAGATATTCGTCTATTAGTAAAAATACGCTGTAGCACTCAGTGCCGCTTAGGTGATAAAACCCTTTTAGAAGTTGCTGCCGAAGCGGGCCATTTACCTGTAGTTCAATATTTAATGGAAAAACGTAAGTTAAGTATTAGGAATTTTTCATCTAACTCTTTTCAACGTGTAAAAGCGAACAGGCACAAATCTGTTGTTGGTTATCTCGATAGAAGATATCAGCAGTGGATGCTTAAAGAAAAACAGCTTGATGATGATTTGGGCGCTAAAATTGCATGGGATGGGATATCGGAAATCTTTTCTAGTGCTCAGGATCCGGAAGAAAAATCTGAACATGAAGTTTTTCCGATACACGTACATCTTATACCAGGTTTCCTTCAACAGGCAGATAATCCCAGTAGGCTGGAAAAATTTGAACGCGATAAATGGATATCTTTAGCAAAAATACTTAATTTTTTATGTGTAGGGGGGTTATTGGATCAGACAATTTTTGAACGGCTTTCCGAATGTCATGCTGAAATTGATATCCTAGAATTATGCTTTCAATTTCTGTATGAGAAGAATGCGCTATCCAATTTCTACGTAGTACATGCACTGTTCAATGCGGGTAGCAGCAACGTGTTTGGAACATTGCAGCAATTTTTTGTTATGCCTCTATCAGAGTATGCTTTGCAGCGCTTTGATGTGCAAAACTTTGCACAATACTATGCACAAAATAGTCACAATTGGCTACTCCCAAAGTCGCTTCTTCAATTAATTGCTGAGCATTTGATCGCGGATGGCAAAGAAATATTTAAACAATCTGTAGAAGATACTCAAAAATCAAGCAGTTTTTCCCAAAGCTTTTTAGGTTTTTTTAACCAACACAGGGAGGAGGAAAATGATACTTATGAAGCGGTGTCTGGTGATGTTGAGGAAGGTTTGGATCTCAATTCTCCACCAACTAAAAAATATGAAGCGGTGAGTGATGCTGTTGAAGACAGTTCAGTTTCAAATAAAAGCAAATTCGATGATACTGAGAAAGTTGTAGTTTCAGATTTTCAATTACAGCCAATTAAATTTCACGTATAATGAGGTACATTAATTATGACGTCTGACCCCAAAATCTTGGCTGCTGAAGAAAAACTCCTCCAAAAAGTTGCAGCATTCAGACAAACTAAACCATCCGGCAATTATCGCGAATTTATGCTCTGGCTCGTCGATCAAGGCCATTTAGAAACTCTACGATTGATTCTAGACACAGATAAAGTAGATCCCCAACACGCTTCTTTTTTTATCGCTTTATTCGGAGCTTTTACACAACCAGGCTGGGGGCATGTTTCATACCTGCGTTTATTACGTGCAGCCGCGCAGGCTGGGCAATTAGATATAGTTAAGTATTTTGTAGAAGAGAAAAAAATAAGTGTCTCTCAGAAAGATATAGGTGGACGCGATTTAATGCAGGTGGCTGTTGAAGCCGGTCAACTGGAGGTTGTGCGTTATCTCGCAGAGGGTCGTGGTGCTGAAATTAATAATATTTCTACCATCAAATTAGCAGTTCAGAATAGCAAAACAGATGTAGCGGCGTATTTATTACAACAACGGTTCCCCACACAAAATAAAGATGTAGCTACTCGCTTGGTAAATTTATGTAAGGATGCCAAAGAAGAAGAAGATGATATGTTGGTAGACTGTGCTCGTGATGGCAATCTGGAAATATTTCATGTAGTAGATGAATTGGTTTCTCCTGATGTGCAACGAGATACTGCTCTTATGGCAGCTGCTGAAAGTGGACATCAGGCGGTAGTGGAATATCTATTAACAAAACGTGCTAATGCCAATGAATCCAAAGATGAGTCCAAAGATAAAGAGGATGGTCATCAAGCTAACGCTGCCAAATTAATTAATTTGTGCAAAGGCAAATCATTCAGATCAGTCATGCGTGGTAGTGTTTTGCGTGGACATATTAAAACCATACAGTTTCTCAATTCACTGGGTTTACAGTATTTCCTGATCGATGTTGCATTTGAAACGGGTCAATTAACAGCGGTTAACTTTGCTTTAGATGATAAGGATACAATAAAGGTCGAAAATACCGATATTGTGAGATGGCGTGATATGGCTTTCAAAGCACGCAATGTAGAATTGTTCGCTTATTTTTTGGGAATAAAACTCAAAAAGCAGCCAAAAGAATTAATAGCGCTTGCCGAAAAAATAATTTTTTGGGGGGAAGGAAAACCCACTTGTAGAGAGGCGGTGCAATCGCTTTTAGATCAAGGACATTTCAAAAGCGTAGACCAGTTTTTTGAAGCAGGAGTTGGTTTTGAAGATATCTGGGGATTGTTTGATATTGCAGTACAAAAAAATCGTCTTGATGTTGTTAAATACCTGCAGGGAAGAATGGGCTGGTCTTCATTTGATGCATTTGATGAGGGTCACAGATTGGGATTGGGATTGACATTTGATGAATTTTGCCGGCGTAGCGAATTATTAGCGCAAATGGCAGCTGACACGCAACGCGTAGACATTTTAGGTTATTTGCTTAAAGCGAAGTGTCGATTACCAGGTAGCTTTGCGTTGCTAGATTATACCGACAAAGGGCTTAAAAAAACAGTTATTTGCGTATGCGAGACTGAAGAACCAGATATCCTCCAAAACGAAATTGAAGAAATTTTTCAATTAGCTAAACGATACGGAAGTGTAAATGCGGCATTATTTCACTGCGCAACAACAGGTGATTTGGAAGGCATTCAACTATTGGTAAAAATAGGAGCTGAGCCTAGAGATTACCGACTTTTAGAAGCTGCTGCTGAAGCGGGCCATTTACCTGTAGTACAATATTTAATGGAAATCCTTGTATTAAGTATTGAGGAGTTTTCATTTAGCTCTTATCAGCGTGTAAGGGCAAATGGGCATCAACCTGTTGCCGGTTATTTATATGGGAAATACCAGGAGGAGTTGGTATCTACAATGTCCACAATACCTAAACATGACCAGGCCTTTTATGCATGGAAGGAAATATGCAAATTTTGTAATCCTGATGGCCAGGAAAAGAAGCCTGAAGATACTGAAGAAGAAGTTCATCAGTTTAATCTATTAAAATTTTTTCGACGGGGAAATAATCCAGATAAGGTGAAACAGTTTGAACGCGATAAATGGATACCTTTGGCAAAAATACTCACTCCTTTATGTAGAAGCAGGTTATTAAACCAGGCAGTTTTTGAACGGCTTTCTGAATGCAGTGCTGAAATTGAAACCATTGAGCCATTTTTTCGATTTCTAGATTCGAAGAGTGCGCTATCTAACTTCTACGTATTGCATGCAATGTTCAATGCGGGTAGCAACAACGTGTTTGGAACATTGCAGCAATTTTTTGTTATGCCTCTATCTGAATATGCTATTCAGCTCGTTGATGTGCAAAATTTTGCACCGCATTCGGATACAACGCAGCTTCCGGCCGCGCTTATCTACTTAATTACTGAATATTTAATGACAAATAGTAACAAGGCATTCGATTATGCTAAAAAGAATCAACAGCCAAGCCACTCGTCTCAAAGCTTTTTAGGTTTTTTTAATAAACAAAAGTGGGTGCAGGAAAATGATACTTATGAAGCTGTGAGCGACGACGTTGATGAAGGTTTGGATCATGAAGGTGCGGATCTAGATTTTCAATTACCTAGAAGATTGGTACAATGACATCTTAAAATATAAAATTAGGTGCAGATATGATAATAGCCACTTGGAATGTCAATTCATTACGCGTTCGACTAGAGCATTTGCTGAATTGGTTGTTAACCGCAAAACCTGATGTCGTTGCGTTGCAAGAAACCAAATTGATCGATGCTGATTTTCCGGTAGCTGAAATTACTGCCGCCGGTTATCAAGTAGTTTTTAGCGGGCAAAAAACTTATAACGGGGTGGCTTTGTTGAGTCGCTTCCCTATCTCTGATGTGGTAACAACTGTACCTAATCTGGAAGATCCACAACGGCGCATTTTAGCAGCGACGATTAACAATGTACGTATTATTAATCTCTATGTACCCAATGGCAGCAGTGTTGGCTCTGATAAATATATTTATAAATTAGATTGGTTAGAAAAGCTTACGGCGTTTATCCAACAACAATTAACACAGCACCCGCAATTAGTAGTGCTGGGTGATTTTAATATCGCGCCCGAAGATCGCGATGTGCATGATCCCAAAGCCTGGGAAGGGAATGTGTTGGTGAGTGAACAAGAGCGATCAGCGTTGAACACTCTAATGGCGCACGGTTTGCAAGACGCGTTTCGTTTATTCGAACCTGCAGCAGGGCATTACAGTTGGTGGGATTACCGTGCTGCCGCTTTTCGTCGTAACATGGGTTTGCGTATCGACCATATTCTATTAAGCACTGCATTGGCCGTTCAATGCAAAGAATGCATTATCGACAAAACCCCCCGTGGCTGGGAGCGCCCCTCCGATCATGTGCCGGTCATGGTGAAAATCTAACCCCAATTTTTCTATTGAGCATTCATGCATATTGCGGTATAATCCCAAAACTATCGCGGGGTGGAGCAGTCTGGCAGCTCGTCGGGCTCATAACCCGAAGGTCGTAGGTTCAAATCCTACCCCCGCTACCAATTTATAAAAACAAGAAAGCCCCTCTATGGGGCTTTTTGTTAGGATTAAGGTGATGGGCGTATGCCCATTTTTTATTTATGGCCAAGAACGCAACATTAGAAGCTTTAATTGCCCCCAGCATTAGCGCACTGGGGTACGAACTATTGGGTTGTATCTACATTTCCCATGGGCAGAGCGCCACCTTGCGGGTGTATATCGACAGTGAAAACGGTATTACTATCACGGATTGCGAGCGGGTGAGCCGCCAAATCAGTGCTATTTTAGATGTAGAAGACCCGATAGCGAGCAAATATTTATTAGAAGTATCATCGCCGGGGTTGGATCGACCGCTATTTACGCTCGATCAATTCCGGCGCTTCGTGGGGGAGAATGTGAATATCAAATTACACATCCCGCTCGAAAATAGAAAGCATTTGAAGGGTTTGTTAAAAAGTGTAGGTGAACATAGCGTTGTGGTAGAAGTTGACGATAAAGCAATAGAAGTAATTTTAGAAAATATTGCTCGCGCAAACTTAATACCACTTTTTGAAGAGAAGCATCAGGGGAGAAATTAAAATGACCAAACAAATATTACTAGTCGCCGAAGCCGTATCCAACGAAAAAGACGTCGATAAAGAAATCATTTTCGAAGCGATCGAAGCGGCCTTAGCATCTGCCACTAAAAAACGCTCCGGCATCGAAATGGATGTGCGCGTCGTTATCGACCGCCACACCGGCAATTACGAAACATTTCGCCGTTGGACAGTAGTGCCTGACGAAGAATTTGAATTCCCAGAATATCAACTGATGGTATTCGATGCCAAAGAACAAAAACCTGATGCAGCGATCGGTGATGTGATTGAACAACCGTTAGAATCGATTGATTTCGGGCGCATTGCAGCACAAACCGCTAAACAAGTGATCGTGCAAAAAGTACGTGAAGCAGAGCGCGCTAAAGTAGTGCAAGCATATGAAAAACGAATCGGTGAATTGCTAACATCGATTGTTAAGAGAGTCACACGCGATGGCGTTATTCTCGATATGGGCGGCAACATCGAAGCGTTTATTCCGCGCGAAGAAATGATTCCACGCGAAGATGTGCGCGTAGGCGATCGGGTACGCGGTTATTTGTTTGCCGTGCGTTCGCAAGCGCGTGGGCCACAATTATTTATTAGCCGTACGCGCCCTGAATTTCTCATCGAACTTTTTAGAATTGAAGTGCCAGAAATTGGCGAGCAATTGGTTGAAATTAAAAGTGCGGCGCGTGATCCTGGTTCACGTGCAAAAATTGCGGTCAAAACCAATGACGGTAGAATCGACCCCATCGGCGCTTGTGTGGGTATGCGTGGCGCACGTGTGCAAGCGGTATCCAGCGAACTCTGTGGTGAGCGTATTGATATTGTATTGTGGGATGACAGCTTTGCGCAGCTTGTCATCAATGCGTTAGCACCCGCAGAAGTGGCTTCTATTGTCGTGGATGAAGATTCGCACACGATGGATGTGGCCGTGCGCGAAGATCAATTATCACAAGCTATTGGTCGTAACGGCCAAAATGTGCGTTTAGCAACACAATTAACCGGCTGGACCATTAACGTAATGACCGAAACTGATGCGGCCACGAAGAGCGCAGCGGAATCTGAAAGCGCGGTGCATTTATTCATGGCACAGTTAGGCGTCGATGAAGAAGTCGCGCAAATATTAGTGAGCGAAGGTTTTAGCACCATCGAAGAAGTGGCGTATGTGCCGCGCGATGAAATATTAAAAATCGAAGATTTCGATGAAGAAATTGTTGACCAACTACGTGGGCGCGCTAACGATGTGTTATTGACGCAAGCGCTGACCAGCGAAGAAAAATTATCGAAGAGTGAACCTGCGGCAGATTTGTTAGCGATAGAAGGGATGGATCGTCACATCGCGTATATATTAGCAAGTCATAATATTGTGACGCAGGAAGATTTAGCAGAACAAGCAGTGGATGATCTGCTGGATATTACTTCAGAGCTTGATCGAGATAAAGCAGCTAAACTAATTATGGCTGCACGTGCGCCTTGGTTTGCGCAGTCAAAATAAATATAGAGATAGAAACTTATGTCAAATATAACCGTTAAACAACTTGCTGCAATTGTCGGTACACCTGTTGATCGCCTCTTGGTTCAGTTAAAAGAAGCGGGCATGGCGATCACCGATGCTGATCAAGCGATCACCGATAGCGAGCGCACACAATTGCTCGCGCATTTGCAACGCAATCATGGTACTGCTAAAGAAAAGCCAGGCATCACTTTAAAACGTAAAAGTTACAGCGAAATTAAAGTGAAAGGCCGCAAGACGGTGATTGAAGTCCGTAAAAAACGTACTTTCAGCAGCCCCAGCGAAGCAGCAGCCGAAGAAGCACGTTTAGCGCAAGAAGCCGCATTACTTGCCGAGCAAGAAGCACAACAAGCATTAGAACGCGAACAAAAAGCGCAAGAATTAGCAGCACAAGAAGCAGCAACAGGAGTTACCGCTGCGGTGGCTGAGCCAGAAATTAAAGTCGAAGAAAAACCACAACCAGAAAAAGCAGGCAAACCAGCAGCGCCAGCGACTGAACATAAAACCCATGAACGTTCGCACGATAAAGGGCGACAACCCGCTAAAATTATTGAAACCGAAGCTGAGAAAAAATCGAAGCGCGATAAAAAAGATCGTGATGAATCCAGCAAATATAAAAATAAAGATATTTATCTAGCGTTGGCCGAAGAAGAAGGTGATGATACCCAAGGCATTCGTTTACGCAGAAAACCGGGCAAATTTAAAAAAACAGCCTCGGCAGAATCATTCCTCAAACAAGGTTTTGAAAAACCTACCGCGCCGATGGTGCATGAGGTTTCCATTCCACCGAATATTTCAGTGGCTGATTTAGCGCAAAAGATGTCGATCAAAGCAACGGAAGTGATTAAAACTTTGATGAAGTTGGGCATCATGGCGACTATTAACCAAGTGCTTGATCAAGATACCGCAGTGATTGTGGTCGAAGACATGGGGCATGTGGCTAAACCCACCAAAGAAAACGCTATCGAAGACAATATGTTATTAGGGATGTCAGCGAGTGGTGAGGCGGTATCACGCCCCCCTGTTGTCACCATTATGGGTCACGTTGATCATGGTAAGACATCATTATTAGACTATATTCGCCGCACTAAAGTGACACAAGGTGAAGCCGGTGGTATTACGCAACACATTGGTGCGTATCACGTAGAAATGGAAAAAGGGATCGTCACATTTTTAGATACACCGGGCCATGCGGCATTTACTGCCATGCGTGCGCGCGGTGCAAAAGTAACTGACATCGTTGTGTTAGTAGTCGCTGCCGATGATGGTGTGATGCCGCAAACCTTAGAAGCGATTCAACATGCGAAAGCGGCGAACGTTCCGATTGTTGTTGCAGTGAATAAAATTGATAAGCCAGAAGCAGATCTCGATCGCGTGCGCAATGATCTATCACAACATGGTTTAATTCCAGAAGCATGGGGTGGTGATACCATGTTTATGCCGGTTTCTGCCAAAGTGGGTACAGGTATTGATGAGTTACTCGATTCATTATTAGTGCAAGCCGAATTATTAGAATTAAAAGCGCCTAAAGATGGCCCAGCACACGGTGTGGTGATCGAATCGCGTTTAGATAAAGGCCGCGGCCCCGTCGCAACGGTATTAGTGCAAAAAGGTACATTGCGTAAAGGCGATATTTTATTGGCCGGCAAAGAATACGGCAGAGTGCGTGCCTTATTAGATGAAAACGGTAAGCAAGTAATGTCAGTAGGCCCTTCGATGCCAGTGGAAGTATTAGGGTTAGCGAATACACCGATCGCCGGTGATGAAGCCGACGTAGTCGTTGATGAACGCAAAGCGCGTGAAGTAGCGTTGTTCCGCGAAGGTAAATTCCGTGAAGTGAAATTATCACAGCAACGCATTGTGCGCGCCGAAGATATTTTAGGGCGTATGGAGACTGGCGAAGCGAAAGCATTGAATGTGGTATTAAAAGCCGATGTACAAGGATCGGCAGAGGCGATTCAAAATGCGTTGAACCAATTAGCGACCGCTGAAGTGAAAGTAAGAATTCTCGGTTGTGGTGTGGGTGGTATCACCGAATCAGATGTGAATTTAGCAATGGCATCAAAAGGTATTATTCTTGGTTTCAATGTGCGTGCTGATGCCACTGCACGCCGCATGGTAGAGCAAGAAGGCATTGTGATGCACTATCACAGTATTATTTATGATTTAATTAACGAAGTAAAAAGTATCTTAGGTGGAATGTTAAGCCCCGAAGTAAAAGAACATATTATTGGTTTGGCAGAAGTGCGCGAAGTGTTCCGTTCAGCAAAATTGGGTGCGATCTCAGGTTGTATGGTGATCGATGGTTTGGTGCGCCGCAGCAAGCCGATTCGTGTTTTGCGTGACAATATTGTAATCCATGAAGGTGAAATTGATTCATTGCGCCGCTTTAAAGATGATGTGAGTGAAGTGCGTAACGGTACAGAGTGCGGTATTGGTATTAAAAATTATACCGATATTAAAGCCGGTGATCAGATCGAAGTGTTTGATCGCACGACTATTGCACGTAGTTTGTAGTATTGGAAGAATGAAAAATGCCTAAAGAATACAGCCGCATTGATCGTATTGGTGATTTAATCCAGCGTGAACTGGCACAATTATTAATTAAAGAAATGCAAGATCCACGTTTAGATCTCGTGACGATCACCGCCGTGAAAGTTTCAAAAGATTTATCGTTTGCCAAAGTGTATTTCACGCAGGCCAAAGAAGAAAAAGCGGCGCTTGAAACCGTAAAAGTACTTAACCGCGCTGCCAATCATTTACGTTATTTGCTGGCGCAAGCCATTGATTTACGCGTAGTACCGCACCTGCGGTTTTATTACGATACATCCATTAGTAATGCGGCGCATCTTTCTGGTTTAATTAATAGTGCTATTGCCGCTGACGAAGATAAACACAAAAAATAAGATCCTATGCAAAATAATCGTCGAACATCACGTCATATCAATGGTATTTTATTGTTAGATAAACCGATCAATATTACCGCCAATTTTGCACTGCAAGCAGTCAAGCGTTTGTATGCAGCTAAAAAAGCTGGTCATACCGGCAGTCTTGATCCGCTTGCCACGGGGATGTTACCCATTTGTTTTGGTGAAGCGACAAAATTTTCACAATTTTTATTAGATTCCGATAAGCGTTATTGGGTGATTGCACAATTGGGTGTTAAAACCACCACTGGCGATGCAGAAGGTGATGTGGTTGCACAGCGTCCAGTGCTTGAATATTCTGCCTCGCAATTAGAAGCGACATTCGACAAATTTAGGGGCGATATTGAACAAGTGCCTTCGATGTATTCGGCATTAAAACACCAAGGGCGTCCATTATATGAATTAGCGCGCCAAGGTATTACTATCGAACGTGCGGCACGCCCGGTGCATATCTACGATTTAAAATTACTCGATCGCACACTAGATACACTGATATTGGATATTACATGCAGCAAAGGCACGTATATTCGCACTTTGGTGGAAGATATTGGCGAAGTATTAGGTTGCGGTGCGCATGTGCACACTTTGCGGCGTTTGAATGCAGGGCCTTATCAAGAACAACAAATGATCACGCTGCCGCAGTTAGAAAGTTTGGCACAAACCGGTGATTATTCAGCTTTAGATGCGTGTTTGTTGCCGATTGATACGGCGATTACTGGCTGGCCATTGATGACGGTTTCAGAAGCGGCATTTTATTATTTACGCCGCGGCCAGCCGGTGATTCTACCGCATGCACCTACTTCAGGTTGGGTGCGATTAAATTTGCACGACGGTAAATTTTTAGGCGTGGGCGAAATTCTCGACGATGGCCGTGTCGCCCCCCGCCGTTTGGTGGTATGAAGTTCCCTGTATCGAAAGAGGGCTTCCTGTTCCCCCCTTTGAAAAAGGGGGGTTAGGGGGGATTTTGTTTTAGGAGGGCTTATCATGTTCACATCCGATCAAAAAAAGATACTGGCACTTTCCAGCCTGGGTGGTGCGTTGGAGTTTTACGATTTTATTATTTTTGTTTTTCTAGCCAAAACGATTGGCGAATTATTTTTTCCTTCCAGCAACCAAATTGCCTCTTTGATGGCAACGCTGGCAGTATTTGCCATTGGTTATTTAGCGCGCCCACTGGGTGGCATTTTATTTGGCCACTTCGGCGATAAATTCAGCCGCAAAAAAGCCTTTATTAACACGGTATTGCTAATGGCCGTGCCCACATTTTTAATTGGTTGTTTGCCGACTTATCATAGCATTGGCATTGGCGCATCAATCTTATTAGTTACCTTGCGTTTGTTACAAGGATTATCTGTGGGTGGTGAAATTCCCGGCGCAATTGTTTTTGCGGCGGAAACAGTCATGGAAAAACGCCGTGGTTTTGCAACTGGCCTAATTTTATTTGGTATTAACATGGGCTTGCTGGCGGGATCTTTTGTCGGCGCAATGGTCACCCATCAACTCAGTTCCGACCAATTAATGAGTTGGGGTTGGCGCATCCCATTTTTTATCGGTGGTTTATTAGGGGTGGTGAGTTATTTTATGCGCAAACAACTCAACGAAACACCGGCTTTTCAATTGTTACAAACAGCGCGCAACAAAGTAAAATTACCGATCAAAGAAATTTTTGTGCGCCACCCGCATAAATTTTTGCAAGGTGTCACAATTACGGCATTAGAAGCAACCATCATTAGTATTTTATTCTTGTTTATGCCGACTTATCTCGCTACTTTTTTTCATTATCCGTTAGCCAAATTATTGGAATTAAATACGCTGAGTATTTTAATATTCACCGTGCCAGTTTTATTAACCAGTTATTTGTCAGACAAAATAGGGCGCAAAAAACTATTATTCATTGGCGTAATTTTCTTCAGCATTTTTGTTTATCCTTTATTTATGTTGTTTCATTCGCAACACTTCCCCATGGTAGTGATCGTCACTTCGTTGTGCGGATTATTTGCTAGTTGTGTGGCCGGCGTGTTCCCGTGCACCACAGCTGAATTATTTCCCACCCACGTGCGCTATAGCGGCATGGCTATTTGCTACAATGTAGGGTTTGGTATCGTCGGCGGTTTAACACCGTTAATTGCCACCTGGTTAATCGGCTACTCCGGCAATTTATTATCACCAAGTTGGATCTTAATGTGCTTTGCCATTTTAAGTTTCATTGCGTTACTGTTTATGCGCGAGACTTACAAAACGGCGCTGGAATGACCCCTTCATTTCACCGCCACATCTTGATCCGCGCGCTTGGAGCTGGTGACGAGTAATTTGTAATCGCGTTCGGAGATGATGCCTGCATCGAATTTCTTTTTTGCATCAACGGCCATCGGTTGGCCGTATTCTTTGAGTAGTTTACGCGTGACGGCGGTGACATTTTCTAATTCTGATTCTAATAAAATATCGCGGATGTTATCGTTGAAAATTAAAAATTCGCGCAGCGCTACGCGTTTGCCTTCAACCGTCGGCACTAATTGTTGCCACACTGCAACGCGGATGGTTTCGACAATATCAATAGTGCGGCCATGACGTTCTTCGGAGGGAAATGAAGTGATCAAACGTCGCATGGTTTCGGCAACACCGTTCGCATGTAAAGTGGTATACACCGGGTGACCGGTGAGTGCGGCTTCTAATGAAGCGCTGATGGTTTCGGCATCGCGCGATTCACCGACTAAAATCAAACGGGGTTTGCGGCGCAGTGAGTTGCGCACACCCGCAGCAAAGGTAGGTAAATGGCGTGGAATTTCTGATTGACTGACCACTGACGAAGGTTTTTCAACCGCATCATAAACAAATTCGATCGGTGATTCATAGGTCAACACTTTACGATTGCCTTCTTCTTTTTCTACGATATCACGAATGATCGAAGCTAATAAGGTGGTTTTACCGGAACCCGTAGCACCGGTCACATAAATAATACCTTGCGGCGGCGCAAGCGCTTCGACTAATTCAGGTTCTAAATTTAAATCTTCTAATTTAGGTGGTGTAGATGGAATAGCACGCAAGGTGATTTGAATACCATCATGACCTTCGACTTGGCAACCCGTGCCGTTCACACGATAGCGAAAGCGTTCGGTGCGACTTAATTGAAATTCATAATGCGTATCAACGTCAGCGCCGCTTAAAATTTGCGTTGTACCGTTGGGGCCATAAATTGCATTTAATAATTCACCTACTTCGGTGTTAGATAATTTACGATTAGTCACGCGCAATAAACGACCATACACTTCGGCAAAAATCGGTTCATTGGTTTGGATTGTAATATCCGACGCATTTAACGTATTGCAGAAAGCCAATAAGTGCGAGAGATGGGTCGGTGTAAAACGCACCGGTTCGTTAGGCATTAATTGTATTGTCATTGGTTAATCACCGGTCTCCATAATTTGCTGTTAGTTTGTAAGCTAGGTAATGCAGTAATGCGCAGCACTTGATCGTTGATACGTAAATTAGAATTATCACCCGTCACGCCTAAATCAGTGGTAGCAACAAACGGTGCGCTGACCATATGTTGTGATAATAAGACACGATAGCGTACCATCCCCATAAAATCACGTTTCAAACGTGCGAGGTTAGTGATGTAAATAGTGTTGGCTTGTGTCGCACCATTTTGCCAACCCAATGCGGCGTATTTTTTCCAGATATCACGTTCGTTCGAATTCTTCGGTAATAAACTATTATCGGGTAATGCAGGTTTGCTGTAATTAAGCCATAAATAATCACGCCAGTTCGGTGGCGTTGTCACAAAACGTGCTTGCGAAATAATTTGATAGGTGCGATCAGCAATGCGAATTGTATTATCGTCATCTAAAGCTAAACTCGCTTCACCTTGTACTAACACAGGTGGCAGCACGTTATGATCGAGCATCATTAAATTAAAATTAAAAATATTGTCGAGGCTGGCGGAATTAGCGGCCAAGGTCGTATTGATTTGTTTCGAGCGCTCAGAAAGGCCTCCTTGTGCGCCTACACTTAATGCCGTTTCTTGTAGCGCTGCCGCACGGATAGAATTAAGCCCAGTACTGCCTGCCACATTTGAGCCTTGGCCAAGGCCTTGTAGTTGATCAAGTGTGGTGGTGTCTCCTTCTTCACTGGCACAACCAACCAGTAACAACGACAGAAAAACGCAGGCAATAAACTGCATTAGCCGATCTGCCAAACGATGATATAAAAAAGAAGTGTTAACTTTTGCCATAGCGCAATTCAATGACATGGATTCCAGGATAGACTAACACACTTGCTTTACTCATGGCTTGAAAATTAGCATCACGAATCACGTAACCCACCGGGGTATTTTTAGCAGAAATAGTAACCAACACTGGGATCGCAGGCGACATACCAATCACCCGCAGCGAATAGTTACAAAGGCCAGCAATGCGGCGCAGCAGCGGTTCGATAGGGCCAGACCAATCGACCGAAACCGGTTGCATCATGTCATTGCTGGTGGGGTAGGGTAGTAATTTATTATTAATCGGTGGTGCTGAATTTTTTTCAATAGCATCAAGGTTAGTCAGCGATTGGCTGATAGCACTAGCGGTTTCAGCGAGTTTAACGGTGGCGTCATCCCCTACCGGCGCTGCGGGAGGAGGGGGATTGGCTGTGCAACCTGATAGCACTAGGGTGGCACAAAGAAATAAGGCTGACTTTTTATGATCCATGGTTGGGTCGCTAACCTTAAGTGTGGCTATGGCATATTATAGGTGTGTTATCCTGATGCATTGAAGCAAGAAGGGGGATTATTGTCAAGGGTACGTTTTGAATCAAATTAGATGTAGGTCGGATCAAGGAGCGTAGCGACGGATCCGACATGCGATGCTAGGTGGTAGCTCACCTGACCGGCTTTTTTACTGTGCAAAAGTTGCCAATGTGAGGGGATTGGAAGGGGGTTTAGAGTGGCTTCGGTTTCCAGGTAAATCAGTGCCTCAGGGGCGAGCAATTTTTGCTGTTCGAGCCACTCGCAGCAGGGGGCTATGAGGTCTTGATGGAACGGCGGGTCGAGGAACACGATGTCAAACGGGCCTTTAGCTTTAATAGGAATGGGTAAGTCGGCGCTGGGTATGGGCGCGCGGTGAATAGTCATATTTTCTATCTTCAGGGTGACGATGAGTTGGCGCAGGTAGTCGACTAGGGCGGCCGATTGGTCGATGGCTGTGAGGTGCGCAGCGCCCCGCGAAAGGGCTTCTAGCCCCAGCGCGCCACTACCCGCAAAGAGATCGAGGCAGTTAGCTCCCACAATCACTGGCGCGAGCCAGTTAAAGAGGGTTTCGCGTACCCGATCGGGGGTAGGTCTTAGCCCCAGTACGGCGGGGAAGTGGAGCTTGCGTCCGCGCCATTTGCCACTAATAATTCGTACTTGCCCTTGTTTCATTGAGGTTTTGTCTTAATGTGTGTTAAGTTGTAAAGAATGACACCTAATGTAGGTCGGATCAAGGAGCGTAGCGACGGATCCGACATGAGATGCTATAAGGCCAGCTTAAATATTTTAGTAGTTTCCCGACCAAACACCATGCTTAAATTTCTAAAACGCAATAAAGAAGAAACTCCGGCCGCAAAGCCTGGTTTATTCAATCGCCTCAAACAAAGTTTGAGCAAAACGCGACACAGCTTAACCGAGGGTGTGGCCAGTTTAGTGCTGGGCAAAAAAACCATCGACGCTGAATTGTTAGAAGAAATCGAAACCCTTTTATTGACCGCAGATGTGGGAACCACAGCGACGCAAGAAATTATTACTAAACTCACCGCACAAATTGCACGCAAACAATTAGCTGATCCAGAAGCATTGATCGCGTCATTAAAAGATCAACTCTATGCCATCTTACAACCATGTACGCAGCCGCTCGTTATTACTGACACACACAAACCTTATGTCATTTTAATTGTAGGAGTGAATGGCGCAGGCAAAACCACGACGATTGGTAAACTAGCAAAACGTTTGCAAAGCGAAGGTAAAAAAGTCATGTTAGCAGCGGGTGATACCTTTCGTGCGGCGGCCACTGAACAATTGCAAGTATGGGGCGAGCGCAATGATATCACGGTGATCGCGCAGCATTCGGGTGCTGATAGCGCCTCAGTTATTTTTGATGCAGTGCAAGCGGCGCAAGCGCGTAACATCGATGTGTTGATCGCCGACACCGCTGGTCGTTTACATACTAAAGATAATTTGATGCAAGAGTTGCAAAAAGTAAAACGCGTGATGAGTAAATTAGATCCACAAGCGCCGCATGAAGTGATGTTGGTGTTAGACGCAGGCACTGGCCAAAACGCTTTAGTGCAGGCAGAACAATTTAATAGTGTGATCAATGTGACGGGAATTACTTTGACGAAATTAGATGGCACTGCAAAAGGCGGCATTATTTTTGCGATCGCTAAAAAGCTGGCTGTGCCGATCCGCTTTATTGGTGTAGGTGAAAACATCGACGATTTGCGACCATTTTCTGCCGATGAATTTATCGCCGCGTTGTTTGCCAAAGGGGAGTGAGTGTTTGCAACTTTATAATCTCCAAAAAGCTTTTTCTGCCGCGCTGCTAACGCTTGAAACGCAACCACTGGTTCCTTACATTATTGCGAACGGATTAACCCCCGAACAACGGCTGCAAATTTATCGCAATAATATTATCAACAATTGCACGCAAGCGTTGCGCGCGGTTTATCCCACTGTCGAGCGTTTAGTTGGCGCCGATTTTTTTAACGCAGCAGCGCGCGAATATGTGCGACAATACCCTTCCACTTTTTGTGATCTGCAACAATACGGTGATAAGCTCGCCGAATTTTTAGCTACTTTTCCGCCAGCCAAAACTGTGCCGTATTTAGCTGAAGTTGCGCAATTTGAATGGGGTTATCATTTGGCGTTGCACGCTGCCGCACACTCGCCGCTCGATTTAATAGCGTTGGGTCAAATAGCACCAGACGATTATCATCAGGTAAAATTTTCTTTGCATCCTGCGACGCGACTTTTTGCAATGCAATTTCCGGTTTCATATATTTGGCAACTTTGCCAAGCGGAAGAAGATCCCAATGATCAAATCACCCTGCCAGAGCATGGTGAAAAAATTTTAATGCTACGCCCTAAGTTTGAGGTTGAATGGAGATTTTTGAGTGAGGGGGAATATGCACTGTTGTCTGCCTTCACCCAACAAAAAGAAATGGGGCAAGCTTGCGCTGAGGCATTAGAAGTTGAACCTAATTTTGATGTAGGACAATTCCTACAATTTTGCATCGCAAACCTCATAATCACCGAATTTGTTCTATAATTGAACTAAATGTGATTAAGGATAAGGAGGGGTGTGCTATGAAATGGATTACAAACAATATCGCATTGTTCATAAAATGGCTTAATTTTAGCTCGCCCATTGGTGACTTGGTGCTACGACTGTGGGTCGCTGATGTGTTTTGGCAGGCCGGTTTAGTTAAGATCCAGAGTATGGACACCACGCTGATGCTGTTCGCCAATGAATATAAAGTGCCGATGCTGACACCTGCCTGTGCGGCTTACCTGGGAACGGGCATTGAGCTACTTTTCCCGCTGCTGTTGGCCTTAGGTTTATTAGGCCGTTTCAGCGCGGGGATACTGTTTTTTTACAATATCGTGGCTGTCATCTCCTGCCCGAGTTTAACCTCTGCCGCCATAGAATGGCACATTGTATGGGGTTTAATGCTGCTGGTGAGCCTGTTACGCGGCCCTGGCAAGCTTTCTATCGATTATTTTATCTGGAAAATGGTCACAAACCGCTATTTGATCTGAAATCTATTGTATAATACCCCAATTATTTTTCCGATCCCCTCTCCTCCCCTTGGGAGAGGGTTAGGGTGAGGGTATTCGATGAAACGTTACATGTGCTTACTATGCGGTTTAATCTACGACGAAGCCAAAGGCTGGCCCGAAGAAGGCATCGTGCCGGGCACGCTTTGGGACGACGTACCCCTTACCTGGCGCTGCCCCGAATGCGGCGCCGGCAAAGAAGATTTTGAAATGGTAGAAGTTTAAGCGCGAATTTTAAAAAGGTTTCACGATTACCAAAATAACAATAGCAATTAACACGATGACTGGAAACTCATTCAACCAACGATAAAATACATGTGAATGCGTGTTACGATTATTTTTAAAACAAGTGCGCAAATGCCCACAATAGAGGTGATAAAGAATTAACAACACAACGAGGGTTAATTTGGCATGTAGCCAACCCGCTTGCATATAGCCAGTAACATTAAAGCTAAGCAACCAAATACCAGTGATCAGCGTGAGTAGTGCACTGGGCAGCATGATGCCGTAATAAAGTTTTCGTTCCATGATTTTAAAACGTTCGATGCTGATATCATCGTTGGCCATGGCATGATAAACAAATAAACGTGGCAAATAGAACAAGCCAGCAAACCAGGTGACCATAAAAATAACGTGAAAAGCTTTGATCCAGAGCATGAGTTTTTCCTTATAAATATTGCGAAATAGAGTTTCGTAGGTCGGATCAAGTCGCGCAGCGACGGATCCGACATGCAATGTTTGAATCATTAATTTTAAAGTTTAAGAGTAATCAACTATGAATGCAATTGAAAAAGAAATTTCCCACAACCATGCAATCCCACCTTCCATCATCTTCACCGACAATGCCGCGTGCAAAGTATGGGAACTGATGCAAGAAGAAGGCAACCCCAATCTCAAACTGCGCGTGTATATCACCGGCGGTGGTTGTTCCGGTTTTCAATACGGCTTCACTTTTGATGAAGCCGTTAATGCCGATGATACCGTCATTGAAAAATCGCTTGATAACGACAGCGCTGCATTAGTCAAATTGCTGATCGACCCCATGAGCTTTCAATACCTCGTCGGTTCCGAAATTGACTACAAAAGCGATCTGCAAGGCGAACAATTCATCATCCGCAATCCTAATGCCAAAACCACCTGCGGTTGCGGGTCATCGTTTTCGGCGTAGCAGGTTCCGATCCCCTCTCCCTTTTGGGACTCCCTTTGGGAGAGGGTGAGGGATTGGGTGACGGCTGGCATAAATGCTTCATTTAAGTTAAAATCAATGTTTCATTTCTAAAATGATGAGGATCATATGCAACCCGACACCGAATTAACCAGATCTCCGCTATTAACTAAATTTTCATCGTCCCCCGAAACAGCACAGAAAATTTTAAAAAACCTGCGAGTATTACACCAAAAGCTCCAGTCAATGCAGAAAACTGATGACTTAGGGGGAGTAATTTTCAAATCAATAATAAAAAGACTTTGCGCGTGTATTGAACCCGCTATAGCTGAGGGTGCGCAATCTAATGTTATTTATAGGGGTGGTATATGGGTTTTGTTACAGTATGCGGCCTTTAAAAAACAGGAGGAGCAATACACATCAATTTTTTTAAACGGTTTAAGGGATACTATATATGAAAGCATGGTGCCTGAATTACAGCCGATAGTTGAGGGTATGGATCCGCAAATAAAAACAGTGGCTATTGAAGTTTTTGCTGAATTGTTTCACTTAGATTCTGAATTATTTGCATTAAGATTTGAATCAGAGATTATCTTGGTACAAAAGAAGGATGAAGCTGAGGTACAGTCGGCGATGCAATCTATTGATAAGCTTATAATGATAGATATTGACCGGCGTAAAGACGTATCTGGAGCGGCAGAAGAAAAGCAAGGGCCCGACGAGGTCGTTAAACAAATTCCAACTAGATTTAGACCAAGTCTGATGGGCCCGGAAATATTGCAGCAAGTTCGTAAGCGCATCAAGCCATATGAAAAAATACGGGGTAATTTTTTTTACTCAATAGACGCAATACCAGCAGATTTAATAAAGCAAGTGCTTAGTTATTATAAAAGAAACAAAAACTTTCAAGGTCAATTTAATGCTTATATAGAAGGAATAAATGCACAGCAACTATTTTTTTTAATTGTACAAATAATATTCTTTCATAAAGATGACCCAGCTAAGCAAAATTTAGCATTAGAAAATAAACTATTTAAGCAATATTTTAAAAAAAGGCACAACCGTAAAAAAGATTCTGAAAACATAAAGACTATTCCAGATATTTTTATGTATTTATACAATTGCGTGCCATCGCAGCTGAAGGATAGGTTGGCTGATGGATTTACGCAAGAAGGGTTGGCTAGGTGTGGTATTAATGGTGTGGATCCAGATCGTATTCGTTTTATGGCACGACTTCATATGACGCATTTATCTGATAAAAATATCGATACCCAAGGTTTTTTAGAAATAATGTGGTTAGTCTATGGTCAAGATCTTGAAGACTTGGACGGGTTAGCCCCAGCGCGTTACGGCAAGCAGAAAAGGCCTGCTACAATACTGAATGACCCTCTATTTGTATGGCATAAGAAGTCCGATCTAGATACTAAAACCGAACAACAAGTAGTAGCAAAAGATGATGATTTTTTTAAATATATTACTGAGGTAATGCGGCAATTTTTAAATCAAGAAAAGCTTTCACCCCCACTTTCAGAGCGCAATTCAGATATTGCTCGTGAAATAAAAGAAATTAGTGAATCTGATGACTATAGAAAAATAAAAGTACTCAAAAAAATTATATACAGAAAAGCACTAGATTTAAGTGCTCTTGACGCATATGTCAATGGTAATCAATATCAGGCTATTCATATTCATTTAAAAGGGGAAAATGGAATTATTGCAGGTGTTTTAAAAGCAATTAGTGCTTTACCATGCCCAGCGGATGCTGAAAAACGAAAAGAACTAATGCAGTTGGCTTTAAAGCAAATGGTAAATCCTCATGTCGTGTTGCCGCCTGATGCTGAGATTAATGAACCAGAGATTGCAGACTATATGGCTGAGATAGCAAGAATTTACCCCGCTAGTGCAGCTGCTAAGCTCGAATATTTCAAGGAGTGTACCCCTTCTAATAGCTCCCGCTCCAACACTAAACCTGTAGGTGTTGTTACTGCGAATGCAACGCCGCTCATTGTTATATCAAAGGGTGAATCAAAGCAGGAAGAGAAAAATTATAATACTGCAGCAATATCTACAGCTTTGGATCAATTAGACAAAGGTATTAAGAGAGCGGGTTATCCGCGCGCGGGCGAACCAAAAAAAGGACACACTCGATTAGCAACAGTAAAGCGAATTAGGACTGTTATTGATAATTTTAAAACGAAAACCGCTTCTCCAGCTATGGTAGAAGAAACCATTCAATTATTAGCTGCTGAACATGCGGCGCTCGTATCGGTTCATAAGAACAAGCCAGGTAAAAGTGATTTACAAAAAGCGTTAAAAGATTTTTTAGATAACGAAAGTGTAAAAGTAGTCGCCATAGAATCTGAACAATCATGGTATGAAAATGCTGTTGAAATTTTAAGTGCTATTGCAAAAGCAGAAACGAATCGGCTGGCTTTACTCTCAAAAGGCACACTCACACCAGAGCAGAGAGAATGCCTTGACAAAGCGGGAGAATTGGCACATTTGCTGGTCAAAAGTCACTTGGATTTGTCAGGACGAATAGATTTGACGAGACGAACTTTATTTTACCGATTAGGCTGGGATGACCAGCTAGAAAATTTTTACCAATTTTGTGCTGAAAAAAATATTTCAAAAGATTTTGCAATTGTCGCAACACTGAATAAATCTCCTTACTACATCTATGAAGATTCAGATTGGCATGCAGGAATAATCATACAAGTTAATAGTATATTGTCGAAGGTTGATGATCAGGCAGTCCGTGAGAATAAGGAGTGTCCTTTAATTAATCAAGGCAAGTTAAATGATCCGGATAACCTAATACGCGATATTATTATTTTTTCTGCAAAATCAACATCTTTCCTAAATACATTTTGTGATGCGATGCTCGATCGATGCGGCAGCAGGCAGTTATTTTTCCTCATAATTCATATTATGCTTGCGGGAAAACAAAATCCTAACCTGCAAGCTTCGAAATTGGTAGAAAAATTATTAGAAAAAATAAAAGAACAAATGGGGAGAGAAACGGGGTATTCAGTGGACCCACCGTCGCTTCCGCTCGCAATATTATCTATGTGTAGGGATGGAGATGAAATAACTATACCTAAAGAACTAGCTTTATTTGGCGAATCTGTGGGTCCCAATGACCGTATTCAATGGGCTGCAAATCCGCAAAAACTATTAAACATGATGTGGAAGTGGTTTAAACAACATCTTGCATTGTTAAATACTTCAAGCAAAGCACCGGTCGCGCCTGCTGAGGAAAAAGGCGTTGCTGACAAACAGCTGGCGGGTGCGCTATCTCCTTCCAAACAAAATCTTCAATATTTAGCTGCTTCAGGTTCATCACTAGTGTCGGCATCTAGCTCATCGCTACCTGCGCCTGCTCGTGATTTAACGCAAAGTACAGCGGATGCAGCATCTATTTCTGCTTCAAGCCGTAGTACTGCGACTACATCTAAGCCATCATAATTTACCAAAATACACCCCACCTAAAATCGCATAACCACTTGCGCCCGTTACACCCGGCAAATTGCCGGGTTTGCGTGCTAAGGTTTGTTGTGCGAGCCACGCAAATGCCATTGCTTCTACCCAATCAGGGTGAACGCCAAATTTTTCGGTGGATTGTATGTCACAATCAGCACAAAGATCTTTAATCCGTTGTAGTAAATAAAGATTATGTATGCCGCCGCCGCATACTAAAATTTGTGCTGATTTATTATTTAGTACTTTATGGATCGCAGCTGCCACACTTTGTGCTGTTAATTCGGTTAATGTGGTTTGAACATCTGCTGCACTGATTTTACGCGACCATTGCTCTAAATATTTTTCTAGCCACGCTAAATTAAAATATTCGCGCCCGGTGCTTTTGGGTGCTGCTAATTTAAAATAAGGGTCGTCTAATAAAATTTCTAAGAGATCATTATTAATTTTACCACTCGCTGCCCATGCACCATTTTTATCATAAGGTTGTTGCAAATGCTGGTTGACCCAAGCATCGAGTAAAGTGCTGGCGGGGCCGGTGTCAAAACCGATTACGGGTAAATTGCGATCAGCTGGTAGCCAAGTGATGTTCGCGATACCACCTAGATTTAAAATAATCCGATCTTGTTGCTGATCACGAAATAGTTGTTGATGAAAAGCCGGAACCAACGGCGCACCTTGGCCGCCTTTTACCATATCGCGCGTGCGAAAATCAGCGACCGTAGTGATGCCGGTTAATTCGGCAATCACATTAGGATTAGCAATCTGTAGCGTGAAAGGAGTTGCAGCATTGGGATAGTGGCGAATGGTTTGTCCATGGCTGCCAATGGCGATGATATCCGCACGGGCGATTTTACTTTTGGCTAATAATTCATTGGCGCTGATGGCAAATAATTTTCCTAATTCCATATCCACCATGCCGCAGCGATTGATCTCATCAAAATCGGGCGTGCATAGATCAAGCAATTGATCGCGCATGGCGCGTGGCATGGGCGATTTGTGCGTGGCGATTAAGTGTGGCGTGTTTAAATCGGCGCTGAAGTCGACCAAGGCCGCGTCGATAGCATCCATGCTGGTGCCAGACATGAGGCCGATGTAAAGTTCTCGCATATATTTCTTTCCAAAGACAAAGATTTATACTAATCTCCTTATTGGGAGTTGGCTAGACAGTCGCTGTATTTTTTCAAATACGGAGGAAAGTCCGGGCTCCAAAGGGTAGAGTGCCAGGTAACCCCTGGGAGGTGCAAGCCTATGGAAAGTGCCACAGAAAATATACCGCCGTATAGGAAACTATAAGGTAAGGGTGAAAAGGTGCGGTAAGAGCGCACCGCGTAACTGGTAACAGTTGCGGCACGGAAAACCCCACTCGGAGCAAGACCAAATAGGGATCCACGTAAACGCAAGTTTACCGATGCGCGACCCGCGCAGGATCCGGGTAGGTTGCTTGAGGTGTACGGTGACGTGCATCCCAGATGAATGATTGTCCACGACAAAACCCGGCTTATCGGCCGACTTCCTTTTTTGTTTTATTAAAGTAAGGCTAATGACATTAAATCATCAATTTAGTGATCATATACTTGCACTAAATTTCAGTTTTAGCGCCATTATGAATACATTCTCATTACCCTCCACTAACACCTGTATTATCGCATGCCAAATGTTGACTGTGGAACTTGAACAAAGTCAGAACCTTCTGTATCAGGTGATGCCTGTGTCTTTTTCTTAGAACTGTCTTTTTGAAAATCTCCAAAGTTTTTGAAACGACTATCGGAATCTTGAGAAGGCCCGCTTACTTTCCCTGCTACCATTACATAGCCATCTGTTGTGCTTGACGTTGATTCTTTCTCTGGTTCTTCCTTTATTTCCTTAGGTTTAGGATTTGCTGTTTCAGTTGAACCTTGCGCTTGTACTGCAGCAAGTGCTGGTGGGATACCCCCAAGTTTCATGCTAAGATTAAAAGCAGACTCAGCATCTAGTTTGTTAATAACCCCCAGTAACATTTCAAAAGTTTTGCGATGAGCTATATCTCTTGCTCCGTCTTTGGTATTGTCTAGACCTTGGCCTAACGATAGCACTACACCCTTGAAAGTTAATATACATTCGAAGTGAGATTCACGAGGGCGCCTTGGATAGGCTGCCAGTACCTCATTTGTTTTTGCATAAATGCTGTGGCTATTAAAAAACTGCTTTAATGTGTCTATAGGGTGTGGATCCAAACCATCCGGAACTTCTATTAAAAAATCTTTAAAATAGACGGGGTCTTTTATCAGTGTCAAAAGAGCCATCGCATCAGCTTTTTCTTTGGCATCTCTTTTATCTAGCACCTTTCGAAATGCAGGTATGCTTTCTTGGACTGTATATGTATATCTTGCTAGCTCTTGCCCTGCAAAAGTTATAACCCAAGTACGATGGGTCGTATCCTCTTCGTCCACTGAATGGGTAAATAATTTGTCAATTTCTCCTTGAGTTAGCTTTTGAAGAACTCGAAAAAAATGCATTAATTTCGAAGAGTATGAAGACGCACTTTCAATAACTATTGGTGAGATCCCTAGTGCTTCAAGAAGTCTCACCGGGTTTGCGGGGGTTATTTCCTTTAGGGGTGCTGCTGCACTTTTCTCGTCTCCAACGGCAACGAAAGCATCAGCCTTAATATTTGCCTTTCTAGTACTCTTGAGAATAGCTTCCGTCATGGCTGCCTGAATTTCTTGATTAGAACTTTTAGGGGGAATAGATACCTTTACAAAAGTACTAGAATCAATTGAATTTGTGTCATTTTTTTGATCCTTTACCAACGTGCCAGTACAAAAATCTACCGTGTACGTAGCACCATATATTAGTGTTGTACGTAAAATTTCTTGGAAAAGTTTCGAAAACTTCCCAACTTCATCCTGGCTGGCCTGATTTTTAGCAAAACAACCTTTGTTTTGCTCCCCTGTTGTAGTAGATAGAAATCCTAGCAGATCTAAATCTTTTTTTGGCACTCTACATTTAACAATAGAAATACTTTCAACTTTTGATAGTTTTTCATCATCCAAATATTGTTCGAAGCTAGATTTTATGCGTTTGTGTTCAGTTCCTAGGTCTTCAAATTGAATAAGTTCGGTGGTTATATTTTGTTGGTGATAGATATAAATACATGCTTTTTGTCGCGCTTCGATAGACGCAGCACGCATCCCCTCAATATCGCCATTAGTGGTAACTAGATGGTGCGCCCAGCTTAGGGCATTAGTAGCATGAAATGAATCAACAGACGAACTACCTCGGTCAGGGTGTGTAAGTGAAAGCGCCTCTACTCGATAGAACTCATAATAGCCACTATTTTCAGTAGGAAGCCAAACAGTAGGATTTTTCCCAACGATAGCAGAAAAATTCTGCCTAGAACTGATTACCGGGGTGTCCTGCTTAATTTGATAACCAAACTCTATTGTTTTATCTCCAGGCATGATATTTGACCTCATCAAAGTTTATTAGGGACTAGAAAAAGTTGAATTACAGGGTCGGATACCATTATAACTGCTGAAGCTTAAGATTTCCTTAAGAAATGTATATAAACCAAAGATTTTTTGCGCATTTTTTCATGCATAAGAAAAATGGTAAATTCGCCGCAGGCCATATCAATTTTTTTAAAAATTTTCTAATAAAGTTCAACTATAACTCCAAAAGCTGGTTTAAATATTATCTTAATGCTGTTTATCTATGACGATTTTTAGCTTCACATTGGCGGCAGACGCGAGTTTTGTTAAAAGTTCCAGAGATGGCATACGATGATCGGTTCCACTCTCAAGTCGTGCTATGACGGGTTGAGTAGTGCCTGCTTTGTTGGCTAATTCTTGTTGTGTCAACTTGGCTTGTTGCCTTAACTGAATCACCATCTTGGCAATTTCATTAATGAGTAGCTCGCGTTGAAAATGCCTAACAAATTCTTTATCTTTGCATTCTTCACGAATGACATTAGTTAACGTAACTGTTTTCATGGTTTAATACCTCTAGTAATCGTTTTTCAGCAATTGCAATTTCTTTAGTCGGTGCCTTTTGAGATTGTTTTTTATAAGCATGTAATAAAATTAGCATATCGCGCTCTACAGAGACATAAAAAATACGATATCCTGCTGTGGCTGCGTGAATTTTAATTTCCCATAACGTACCTCTAATTTATCTAAATTGTACTCTCGGGCTATCAAAACCTAAGACTTCAATACTTTTTAAACAAGCCAAAATTTTTGCTCTATCCCTTACATCTAAAGCCTTGATGAATTCTTGAATCGGGGATTTTGTTGTTTTATAGAAAATTATTTTCATCACGATTTAATTATATCCTATTGGGTATTAAAAAACAAGGGATACTCCAAGAAAATATAAAATATACCCCACCTAAATTAACGAAATTAATGGTTTTCGCACCGACGTTTCAGTAGTACGGTAAAAAACGGATTCATAATCTAAGGGTTTGCCGTCTTCTGCTGTGAGCCAGGGTACATCCCGGTGGGATATTTCAGATAATTCTGTGGCAGAAAGGTCGGATAAACGTTGCAGTTCCCAGTCGATGTGTTCTTTTTCTTGACCGTTGATAATTGTTAAATTTGGCTCTATGGATGGGTTGAGCAAATATTTGGTTTGTGGATAGCGATAAAATTTGCTTTTTATTTCTTCTACTTCGCCTTTTGTTAGCATTTTGTCGATGAGTTTTTTGAATAATATCGGTGTTGGCCCATGATGGTTTTTTATATAGGCTAAACCCATCAATTGTTCTTCGTATTTTTCGTAATAATCAAAATCGATGAAATAAAGCAATTTGTATAATACTGTCATACCCACATTGGGTTTGCCGCCCACTTTTTTTAAAATATAGAGCAATACTTGTTTGAATTTATCGGCACGTTCTTGCGGAATGCTGATGCGGATTTCTTCTGATTTGATTTTAGCTGGTTTTTGACGTGTAACAACATTTTCAATAACAGTAGGTTGTTTTTGTTGTAATAGTTGTTCAAGTGAAAGATTAAATATCTTTGCCAGTTTTTTAGCTTCTGTGATAGTTAAGTCGTTTAAATCACGCTCCCCATGTTCTATTTGCAGATAGGTAGGGCGCGACATTTCTAATTCTGAGGCGATGTATTCTTGCGTCAGGTTGTGTTTTTTACGTAATTGCTTAATGAAATTTGTTTGCATAATGATATCCTCAATTATCTATTATAGAAAATGTAACTAATATTTACAACAGTTATGTAAAAATAATTAACTTTTTTATTGTGGTGTGTTTGGATATGTAGTATATTTTTTATGGGGGAGCTATCTTTTTTTAGTTGTATGGTTATAAATATCGGTTGTATTATGGTGATAGCGAGGGAAATTGTTTAGTGCGGTATGATAATGAAACAGGTAAGGGCGATCACAAGCATATCGGTAATCAAGAACTATCTTACCAATTCATTAATATCGATAAATTATTTGATGATTTTGAAAATGATGTATCTCAGCTTCGTATGAAGGATAGGAGTAAACATGAGTAAACGACAATTGAATATTAAAGTGAGTAGCTTTAAAAACGCTGTTAGTGAAGTTAAAAATATCTGGAAGCGTGCAGAGCAAGGAGAAAAAATTGCCGAGCCTATCGAAACATTGCGTTTCGAGGATACTGTTACTCTTATGAAAACTTTAACACCTCGAAGGCTGGAATTATTGCAGCATCTACACACGCTTGGTGCGACCAGTATTCGAGCGTTAGCTAAAAAGTTGAATCGTGAATACAGCAACGTACACCAAGATATTAAGATTTTATATCAGGTGGGTTTAGTGTTGCAGGATAAAACTGGCAAATATTCAATGCCATGGGATAAAATTACTACGGAGATTCCCATGACAATAATACCTGCCCGAAAAACATATAAACGACATAAAAACCAAGTGATTGATCATTTGAGCCATCATTAATGAAAGAAATCTTCGTTATTGCAGGTCCTAACGGCGCAGGGAAAACCACCACTGCGCAAATATTATTGCCGGATTATCTGACAGTTAATGAATATGTTAACGCAGATTTATTGGCGCATGCTTTATCACCCTTTCGCCCTGAAACAGTGGCTATTCAAGCAGGTAGATTGATGCTTGATAGAATTCATCAGTTGATAGAAGAAGATAAAAGCTTTGCGTTTGAAACAACACTAGCTTCTAGAAGTTTTGTTCCGCTCTTGAAGCAATGCAAAGCTGAAGGTTATAAGATAAATCTTATATTTTTATGGTTGCACAGTGTTGAACTTGCCATACAGCGCGTCAAATTTAGGGTAGAATATGGAGGTCATGCAATTCCAATAGAAACTATTGCAAGACGTTATAAAAGAGGGTTGGAAAACTTGTTTGGGCTTTATATGCCGATAGTTAACCATTGGAGCTTGTATGATAATTCTGGTTCATTTCCAGAAATAATTAGTGAAAAAAAATTCTTTATCCTATTGAAGTCTTAAAATCAAAATTATGGAATATATTGCAGCTAAAGTATTGTCGAGGTAAGTGATATGAGTCGATCTGAACTGTCTAAAAAAATAGAGCAAGGCATCCGCAAAGCCGTCGCAGTCGCTCTAACTCGCCACAAAAAACTCGGTCAATCGATTGCGGTGTGGCAAGATAATAAAGTGGTTATAATTCCTGCTAGCAAAATTAAAGTTCCTTCAGTGATGAAGTCTAAAAAAAATAATAAAAAATAAATATTCTTGACGATCTATAACTTTAAGTATTTGTATACTCAAGAAAACCTAATTTCTCCCATATCCTATTTCATTAATTTTTTTCAAAAACAACTCAATGCGTTCATCAGCCAAATCACCATAATGTATAAAATGACCAGGCAATGCATCCTGAAATAATCTATTGCTAACCATTTCAGAAAGCGATATTAGCCAATTTTCTTGATTCATTATTTTTCATTTTCTAATTTATCCTTTAATAGCTGAACGGCAATATTTCGTTCACGCGCACGCCCTGAGCGAATAACATCAATGATCGCTAGTAATTCATAAAAACCTTGATCCGGGTTATTGCGCAGCGCCTGTGGAACGGAATGATAAATCGGTTTTAAGGCTACCCCCTGTTGTTCGCCTTGGGCATCTGGCCAGACAGGCAAAAAATCAGCGTTGCTGGAAGCTATTTTATTGTGAAATAGTGACGCGCCGATTCCCGTAGCTATGCCGCGCGTATATTCACCCGGTTTGCCTGGAAATAAATATTTAACGCTGTAAATCAAAAATTCTTCAGCAGCCCTGATGATGTAAATAAAATGCTTAGAGCCGTCTTTTCTCAATAAACCTGCTTCAAGAAGTCGTTTTATGCCGGCATTAATTTCTCCTAGGCTGATAGCTAGGCTGTCTGCTAATTGGCGTTGTGACCATTCTTTTTGAGAATTGGCGATCAATTTAAGCAATATTATGCAATCTTGTGGTTTTAGCATGGCTGCTGTCCTCTTAACTTTCATGATATAAGTAAGTATAGCACAAACGTTCACAGTTCGTGAACAATGAACAATTAAATTGTAGCAAATCCCCCTAACGTCCCTTTTCCCCCAACCTCATTCCGCAAAAATTCCTCTTCAAACCCTTGACCAATGCCGTTTTAGTTCCTATAGTGTAATAAAGTGGTTGAAAGTGGATAATTGTGGGGAAAATTGGGGTGACTTTATGTTCCGAGGAATAAATGCAATTTTGCTGGATGCAAAAGGGCGCATGGCAATGCCGGCGCGTTACCGTGAGCAGTTGCAAAAACACAGCGTTCCGCAGTTGGTGGTCACCATCGATACCGAGGTGTCGTGCCTGCTGCTGTACCCGTTAGTGGAATGGGAAGTTATCGAACAAAAGTTGCAGGCGTTGCCAAGCTTCAATCGTGCCGCACGCCGCATTCAACGTTTGTTGATTGGTCACGCAACAGAATTGGAGTTGGATAGCAATGGCCGTTTGTTATTACCACCGCTATTGCGTGAATACGCCAAACTCGATAAAAAAATTATGTTAGTGGGGCAGGGTAAAAAATTTGAAGTGTGGGATGAAGAGGAATGGCATTCCGGGCGTGCAGCATGGTTAGTGGAAGAGAAAAATCCGAATGATGAATTGCCGCCTGAGTTGCAGTCCTTGGCATTATGAAAAATGAGCACGTATCGGTTTTATTAGAAGAGACGATGGCAGGTTTAGCGATTAAGCCAGATGGCATTTATATCGATGCGACGTTTGGTCGCGGTGGACATAGTGCCGCAATTTTAAATGCACTGGGAGCAACAGGAAAATTATTAGCAATAGATAAAGATCCCGAAGCTATTGCATTTGCGCGACAAAACTTCGAAGATGCGCGCTTTAAAATTACGCAAGCGCCTTTCGCCAAATTAGGCGAAATTGCTCAGCAGAATGCAGTCAGCGGTAAAGTGGATGGTGTGCTGTTAGATTTAGGCGTTTCATCGCCGCAATTAGACGACCCCGAACGTGGGTTTAGTTTTTTGCGCGAAGGTCCGTTAGATATGCGCATGGATCCGCATAGTGGGATCAGTGCTGCCGAATGGTTAGCGACAGCAAAAGAAGCGGATATTGTAAAAGTTTTATTTGAATATGGAGAAGAAAAGTTTGCGCGCAGAATTGCACGCGCAATTGTGAATGAACGTGTGGATAACCCTATTAATACCACCACACAATTAGCGAGTATCGCAAGCGCTGCAAACCCAGCGTGGGAAAGGAATAAGCACCCAGCGACACGCACTTTTCAAGCTGTGCGTATCTTTGTGAATAAAGAATTAAATGAGCTCGAAAATTGTCTCGAGCAAGTGTTAGAAGTGTTAGCGATCGGCGGGCGTTTGGTAGTGATTAGTTTTCATTCGCTGGAAGATCGCATCGTAAAAAGATTTATTCGTCGGCATAGCCACGGCGAACAACTGCTGGCCAAATTACCGATAATGGCAGCAGAGGAGCGCACCCGAATGAGAACTATTGGGCGCGTAATAACGGCTAATGAAAATGAGATTACAAATAATCCACGATCGCGTAGTGCGAAATTAAGAATTGCGGAGAAACTACTATGAATGCGGCAGCCAAAGCGTTAGCACAAGGAACTTTTGTAAGTGCGAGTCAGAGTACAGCAACATTATCAAGCCAGATGTTGGGCGTGATTTTATTAATCGTCGCGGTGCTGACTTCGGCATTTTCTGTGGTGTATGTCAAAGCATTAGATCGCAATTTGTTCAGCCAATTACAAGTGGTGCAAGAACAACATGATGATCTCAATGTAAAATGGGGGCAGCTATTGTTAGAAGAAAATACTTGGGCCGCGCCCGCGCGCGTACAAGCGATTGCGCAACAGCAATTGGGAATGGTAGTGCCCACCTCCAAAGAAGTAGCGGTGATTGCCGTTGCCCAACGCAACGACGGAACATCGACCAATGGCTGAAGGAGGTGGCCGTCATAGCCGCTATTATCAAAAGCCATTGCAACCACCGACCACCTATCGTAGTCGGTATTATTTTATTTTTGTTGTTTTGTTGATTGCCGCGATGGCGCTGGTTTGGCGCTTAGTCGATTTAACCATTGTAAAACGTGCGTTTTTACAAGGGCAAGGTGATGCACGCACACTGCGCACCATGGCTGTGCCTTCTTATCGCGGCATGATTATCGATCGTAATGGCGAACCGTTGGCGATTAGCACGCCAGTCGATTCTATTTGGGTCAATCCGAAAGAATTCGTCGCCACACCCACACAATTTGCCAATTTGGCTAATCTGTTAAATTTATCAAAACAAGATTTAAGCACGCGCACAAGAATAGTTCCTAACCATGACTTCGTGTATTTAAAACGTGATATTAATCCTGATCTCGGCACTACGATTAAAGCACTGAAAATTCCGGGTGTTTATTTGCAACCGGCATTTAAGCGTTATTATCCGGAAGGCGAAGTAACTGCACATGTATTAGGTTTTACCAATATTGATGATCAAGGGCAAGAAGGATTAGAATTAGCCTATGATCATTGGCTGCAAGGTTCGCCAGGATTAATGCGCGTGCTCAAAGATCGTTTAGGCCACATTGTGGCAGATGTTGATGTGATTAAACCACCACGCCCGGGTCAGAATTTAAATTTGAGCATCGATCATCGCATTCAATATTTTGCCTATCGTGAATTAGAACAAGGCGTGGCTAAATACAAAGCTAAATCCGGTTCGATTGTGGTATTAGATGTAAAAACCGGCGAAATTTTAGCAATGGTCAATTGGCCTTCGTATAATCCCAATAATCGTCCTTCTGTTGAAGACGGTCGCTATCGCAATCGTGCCGTCACCGATGTTTTTGAGCCAGGCTCCAGCGTTAAACCATTTAGTATGGCGAGTGCATTAGCCAGTGGTAAATATCAAGTCAATAGCACAGTGGATACTTCACCGGGCTGGATGATGGTAGATGATAAAAAAATCGATGACGATGGTAAAAATAATGGTGTTATCGATCTCACCACCATTTTAAAATTATCGAGTAATATGGGCATGTCAAAAGTGACATTGTCTTTACCACCGCAAAATTTATGGAATATGTTTCACAGTGTGGGTTTTGGACAAGTGACTGAGAGTGGTTTTCCTGGCGAACGTACCGGCGATTTAACGAATTATTCAACCTGGGGCCAATTTGTATTAGCCACCGTTTCATTTGGTTATGCGATGTCGGTGACCACACTGCAATTAGCACAAGCGTATGCTATTTTAGCCGATGGCGGCATAAAATATCCCGTCACTTTTATTCATTCTAGCACGCTGCCGCAAGGGCAAAGAATAATGGATGCGACCGTTGCAAATGATATTTTGACGATGATGGAATCGGTCTTAACCAAAGGTGGTACTGCGCCATTAGCACGCGTACCGGGTTACCGAATCACTGGTAAAACAGGTACGGCTCGCATGGTTGGGCCTTATGGTTATATCAAACACCGTTACAATAGTATCTTTGTGGGTATCGCCCCAGCCAGCGCGCCGCGCTTGGTGGTTGCTGTGGTATTGCATGATCCACAAGGTGTTCAGTATTATGGTGGTTACACTTCCGGGCCTATATTTTCCCATGTGATGGGTGAAGCGTTGCGCTTATTAAATGTGCCACCGGATGATCTTAATTCGTTAACTAACAAGCCAACGGCTGTTACTCCACCACCACCTGGCATGGCGGATTAGGGAAAGCAATGATGAAAAAAACAACTAAAAACTTAGCTTTTTTATTAAAAGATTTAGTGGCCGTTACCGCAAAATCTGATTGCTCGATTAGCGGTTTAGCGCTGGATAGTCGGCAAATAAAAGCGGGTGATTTATTTTTTGCATATCCGGGTACTAAAGTCGATGGGCGTGATTTTATAGAAGCCGCTATTGCCAAAGGTGCGAGCGCGATTGTGTTAGAAGGCAATGTGCCTTATCAAAAAAATAAAACCATCCCCATTTTTGCGGTAGAAAATTTAGCTGATAATATCGGTACGATTGCCGCGCGCTTTTATGATCACCCATCACGATCATTACATATTATAGGTGTTACCGGCACCAATGGAAAAACTTCTTGCACGCATTTTATTGGCCAAGCGTTAAAAGCGTTGGGTCAGCCGTGTGGCATTATTGGCACACTCGGCAGTGGTTTGTATGGGCATTTATCCAACCCAGATTTGACCACACCTGATCCCATTACTTTGCAAAAGATGCTAGCAGAGTTTCGTGATCAAGGTGTGCAGTTTGTTGCGATGGAAGTTTCATCGCACAGCCTGGTGCAAGGGCGGGTAAAAGGGGTTGAGTTTGAAGTCGCTATTTTTACTAATTTAACGCGTGATCATCTTGATTATCACGGTACGATGGAAAATTACGCCGCCGCCAAGCGCTTGTTGTTTTCCCAGCCGGGTTTGCAATATGCCATTTTGAATATGGATGATGAATATGGCCAAGCCTGGTTGAGTGAAATAGAAGAAAATTTGTCGGTCTACACCTATTCTGTTAAACCCTTACAACTTGTGGCTAAATACCCACAAATTCATGTACGCCACGCGCAATTTGAAGATATTGGTTTTACCGCTAGCATTCAAACCCCATGGGGTGATGGTCTATTGCATAATCCGCACCTGATGGGCGATTTTAATTTAAGTAACCTGTTGGCGGTGCTCACAACTTTGAGTATATTGGGCGTGCCGATGCAAGAGTTATTGGCAGCACTGACACAAATTCAAGGTGTACCTGGGCGCATGGAAGCGGTGACTAAAACCAAGAACAAGCCCTTAGTAGTGGTAGACTATGCCCACACGCCCGACGCGTTAAAACACGTATTAGGGGTATTGCGCGAGCACTGTCAGGGTCAATTATGGTGTATATTTGGTTGTGGCGGCGATCGCGATCGTGGCAAGCGGCCATTGATGGGCGAAATTGTCGAGCAGCTAGCCGATCAAATAGTAGTAACAGATGATAACCCGCGCACGGAAAACGCGCGGCAAATTGTGGCTGATATTATGGCAGGGTTACAAAATCCGGCCAAAGCAGTGGTTGAACATAATCGACGCCGTGCCATTGCTCATGCGATTAGTTGTGCACACGCGGATGATATTATTTTAATTGCTGGTAAAGGGCATGAAGCCTACCAGATTATTGGGGATGAAAAATTACCCTTTAGCGATGTGTTTGAAGCGCAATTGGTCTTGAATAGTTAAATAAATATTAATATGACAAAACTCACAGAAATTACAAAACATCTCAACGGCCAACTCAAGGGGGCCGATGCACCATTTCAATTTGTCAGCACTGATACGCGCACCTTGAAACCAGGTGAACTTTTTATTGCGCTCAAGGGCGAAAATTTTGATGGCCATGATCACATCAAAGAAGCGCAAGCCAAAGGCGCGGTTGCCGTACTAGTCAGCAAACCTGTTGACGCAACCATTCCGATTATTCAAGTGCAAGACACACTCAAAGCGCTGGGGCAACTCGCTGCGCTGCGTCGCTCGCAAATTACTATCCCACTCATTGCTTTAACCGGCAGCAGCGGTAAAACCACGGTTAAAGAAATGATGCGTTCCATTTTAACCGAATGTGGTGAAGTGTTAGCCAACCAAGGCACGTTAAATAATGATATCGGTGTGCCACTCACCTTATTAAAATTAAACGAACAACATAAATATGCAGTGATCGAAATGGGTGCTAACCACCCAGGTGAAATTGCTTATTTAACGCAACTAGCACGACCTACGGTTGCGTTTATCAATAACGTGGCGCCAGCGCATTTAGAAGGTTTTGGTAGCGTCGAGGGCGTTGCGCGCGCGAAATCAGAAATTTTTCAAGGATTGCCCGCACAAGGTATTGCACTGATCAATGCCGACGATGCGTTTAGTGATTGGTTACAAGATTTATTAAAAGACCGACCACAAATGCGTTTTGGTATTAAAAATAAAGCCGATTTTTCTGCGCGCGATTTACAAGCCGATGACAAAGGTCGTTTTAAATTTATTTTAGAAACACCGGTCGGCCATTGTGAAATTCAATTACAAGTATTAGGCCAACACAATGTATTAAATGCTGTTGCAGCGGCGGCGGCAACGCAAGCAGTTGGCGCATCGTTGCCCGCGATTAAAAAAGGCTTAGAAAACATGCGGCCAGTGGCCGGGCGATTAGTGCCGCGTGACGGCATCAACGGCGCACAAATTTTTGATGATACCTATAATGCCAATCCCGCTTCCGTGAAAGCAGCATTACAAGTATTGGCGCAATATCCTGGTGATCGCATTTTTGTGATGGGTGATATGCGCGAATTAGGCGAACGCTCAGAAGAGTTGCACCGTGAGATTGGTCAGTTCGCTAAGACTTTAGGTATTCAACAATTATTTGCTTGTGGTCAATTCAGCGTTGCTGCGGTAAAAGCGTTTGGCCAAGGTGGCCAGCATTTTATCGGGCAAACAGAATTGAGCGCAGCAGTACGGCATGTTTTACAGGCGACTACGACTGTTTTAGTGAAGGGTTCACGCGGCGCTAAAATGGAAAACGTCGTGCGAGAATTAATAAAATAATATTGGTGATCTTTATATGCTGCTATGGCTCTCACAACTTCTGGTTAAATATCATCACGGTTTTCACGTCTTTCAATATCTGACATTGCGCGCGATCCTCAGCACGTTAACGGCGTTGGCGATTGCATTGCTGGCGGGACCATGGATGATTCGCAGTTTATCTTTTCATCAAGTCGGCCAATGTGTACGTAACGATGGCCCACAAACACACTTAACCAAAGCAGGCACACCGACCATGGGTGGTGCATTGATCTTACTGGCTATTACAATCACCACATTATTGTGGGGCGATTTAACTAATCGTTATATTTGGATCGTTTTATTTGTAATGTTAGGGTTCGGTGCGGTAGGTTGGGTCGATGATTACCGCAAATTAATTAAAAAAGACAGCAAAGGTTTGCCCGCCCGTTGGAAATATTTTTGGCAGTCGATATTAGGCATCGGTGCAGCACTCATGCTTTATCATGGCGCGCATATTCCGGCGGAAACACAATTAGTCATCCCGTTTTTTAAAAATATTATTTTGCAACTCGGTTTGTTTTATGTGGTGCTGGCTTATTTTGTGATTGTGGGAACCAGCAACGCAGTGAATTTAACCGACGGTCTAGATGGATTAGCGATTTTACCAACAGTGTTGATCGCGGGCGCATTTGGAATTTTTGCGTATCTCACCGGTAATGCCGCCTATGCAAAGTATTTAGCGATTCCGTTTGTGCCGGGCGCGGGTGATATTGTTGTTATCTGCGGTGCGATGGTCGGTGCAGGTTTAGGATTTCTTTGGTTTAATACGTATCCTGCGCAGGTTTTTATGGGGGATGTCGGTGCGCTGGGTTTAGGCGCGGCGCTAGGTGCAATCGCTGTTGTGGTGCGGCAAGAATTGGTCTTAGTATTAATGGGCGGCGTATTTGTGTTAGAAACCGTTTCAGTGATTTTGCAAGTAGCATCGTTTAAATTACGCGGCAAACGAATTTTCCGAATGGCTCCTATTCATCATCATTTTGAATTAAAAGGTTGGCCAGAACCGCGTGTCATCGTGCGTTTTTGGATCGTTACCGTTATATTAGTATTAATCGGTTTAGCAACCCTTAAAATAAGATAGGACTTACGCTAAACGCGCTATACTTCGTTAAAAACTCGCTCGCCATGCTCATTTATAACCCATAAACTCCGCTGGCTCGCTCGTTTTTGCCTCGTCTAGCATCGTTTGGCGTAAGTCCAAGAGGAACCCGCAGAGAAGAGGTGAATGTGCAATCACAAAAAAAACAATTCGTCATAATAGGTCTTGGTAAGAGTGGTGTGTCGTGTGCGCGTTATTTAAAGCGTAACAATATCGCATTTAGTATTTTTGATACGCGCGCCGAACCACCTGGTCTTGCTGATTTCAAAAACGAATTCCCTGATGTTCCTCTGTATTTAGAAAACTGTGCAGCGGAAATATTTACTCAAGCTAGTGAATTGATCGTTAGCCCTGGCGTAGCATTAGAAACACCTGTTATCGCTAAAGCGATTAACGCAGGTGTACACGCAATCGGTGATATCGAATTATTTGCGCGCGCAGCGCAAGCGCCGATTGTTGCTATTACCGGAACTAATGCCAAAGGAACAGTGACCACGTTGGTCGGCAATATGGCCAAAAATGCTGGATTAAATGTGCAAGTCGGTGGCAACATCGGTACACCGGCATTAGAACTATTGCAAAACGAAAAGCCCGATCTTTACGTATTAGAAATTTCCAGTTTTCAATTAGACACTACTTATTCGCTCAAAACGGCGGCTGCCGCGGTGTTAAATATCACCGAAGATCATTTAGATCGACACGGCACGATGGCAAATTATATCGCGGCCAAACAACGCATCTATCAACAGACTAATTGTGCAGTGTGGAACCGTGAAGATGCACACACGCGTCCTCCTGCTGCTATTACTAAGCAATTTACTTTTGGTTTAACAGTTCCTGCGCGTGGTGAGTTCGGCATTGTGCAAGCAGAGCAGCAAGCTTGGCTAGCTTATGACAACCAAAAATTAATGCCAGTAAAAGAATTATTAATCATTGGCCAACATAATTGGAGCAATGCCTTAGCGGCGTTGGCTTTAGGCACGGCGATTCAATTACCGCTGCCTGCTATGCTGCAAACCTTGCGTACTTTTAAAGGCTTATCGCACCGTTGTGAATGGGTGGCTGAATATAACGGCGTGACGTGGTATGATGATTCCAAAGGTACTAATGTAGGTGCGACTATTGCCGCTATCGAAGGTTTAGGCGCAGTAACGCGCGGTAAATTAATTTTAATTGCCGGTGGCATCGATAAAGGTGCTGATTTTACACAGCTGCAGCCGGCAGTCGATAAATTTGTTAAAGCGGTGGTGTTGTTTGGGCAAGATGCGCATTTAATTGAAAAAGGTTTAGCTAATCGTGTGCCGATTCATCATGCCAAAAATTTAGCAGAAGCAGTAACATTGGCAGCGCAACAAGCAAAGGCCGCAGATGCGGTAGTATTATCACCACTGTGTACCAGTTTCGATATGTTTCGCAATGCAGAAGATCGCGGTGATCAATTTAAAGAATGGGTGAAAAAAAATGGCAGTGCGTGAAATGACACAAACTTATGAGCGCGGCATACCAGCGATTGTATTATATGACCGTTATTTATTAGTTGCCACCATTGCATTAGTGTGTATCGGCCTGCTGATGGTTGCTTCTACCTCGATTGTTATTTCCGAACGATCCTTTCATATGCCGTTTCATTTTTTAATCAGACAAGTAATTTTTTTATTTCTTGGTCTTATCTTAGGGTTTATTGCTTATCGCATCCCACTCGATTTTTGGCAAAAACATGCGGTGGATTTTTTATTAGCCAGTTTAGTTTTGCTTATTTTAGTGTTAATTCACGGCATTGGGCGTGAAGTGAACGGTAGTATGCGTTGGTTGGGTATTGGCCCAATCGGTTTACAAGTTTCAGAATTAGCGAAAGTCGCGGTCATTATTTATTTGGCCGATTATTTAGTGCGGCGCGATCATGAAGTGCGTACCAAAGTCAGCGGTTTTTTGAAGCCACTTTTTTTATTGGGTGTGGTCGCTTTATTATTACTACGCGAACCCGATTTCGGTGCAGCATCGGTTATTCTTGCCACCAGTTTAGGTATGTTATTTTTAGCGGGTGTTAAGTTGTGGCAGTTTGTGGTGTTGTTCGGTGGCGTGGCTACGGCGCTTGCTACTTTGGCTATGGCTTCCCCTTACCGTATGGCACGCTTGACTAGTTTTCTTAACCCGTGGGCGACGCAATATGATTCTGGTTACCAATTGGTGCAATCGTTAATTGCTTTTGGTCGCGGCGGTTGGTTTGGTGTGGGGTTGGGTGATAGTGTACAAAAACTTTTTTATCTGCCGGAAGCACATACTGATTTTTTATTTGCGGTACTGACCGAAGAATTAGGCTTGATCGGTGGCATCGTGGTCATCGCTTTGTTTTCAGTTGTTATCGTGCGTGCTCTACAAATTGGCCGCAAAGCTTATCTGAGTGAACGTTTTTTTCCATCCTTCTTGGCCTATGGTTTTGGTTTGCAATTAGCGATGCAAGTTTTAATTAATATAGGTGTTAACGCTGGTGTTTTGCCGACTAAAGGGTTAACCTTACCTTTTATGAGTTACGGCGGCAGTAGTTTGTTGGTGATGTGTTGTGTAATAGCTATTTTATTGCGCATCGATCATGAACTACGCCTAGCTTCTTACGGTATGCGACTTAGATCTTAATTTATTGAGGGTAAACCATGTTTAACGGTATCAGTAATTCCATCATCATTCGTATTATTCTAACCAAACGCGGCAAAAAATTACCAGAAGTGTTAGCCACCATCAGCGATCTTGATAGCCAAGTTGGCGCGATAGATATTGTTAAAACCGAAGGCGATACGATTACCCGCGATATTACTATTGAAACGCACGGTGAAGACCATCTAGCAGCTATTGTATCTGCGCTGAATAAACTCGAAGGCGTAGAGATCAAGCACATTTCTGATCGCACTTTTTTATTGCACCTCGGTGGTAAAATTGAAGTTAAAAGCAAAATACCGATTCACACGCGCGATGATCTATCGATGGCGTATACACCCGGTGTTGCACGCGTGTGTATGGCGATCCATAAAGATCCCGAATTAGCACGTAATTTAACTATTAAACATAATACAGTGGGTGTGGTGAGTGATGGCACGGCGGTATTAGGTTTGGGCGATATCGGCCCGCTCGCAGCATTGCCAGTGATGGAAGGTAAAGCGATGCTGATGAAAGAGTTTGCGCAGATCGATGCTTTCCCTATTTGCCTTGATACCAAAGATATTGAAGAAGTGATAAAAGCGGTGAAATATATTGCGCCTAATTTTGGTGCGATTAATTTAGAAGATATTTCAGCACCGCGTTGTTTTGAAATCGAACGACGTTTGAAAAAAGAATTAGATATCCCGGTGTTTCATGATGATCAGCACGGTACTGCGGCAGTGTTGGCCGCTGCGTTAATCAACGCCTTAAAAATTGTTAAGAAAAAATTTGCAGACATCAAAGTGGTAGTAAATGGTGTGGGCGCTGCCGGAACGGCATGTACTTTTATGTTATTAAAATTGGGCGTAAAAAATATTATTGGTTGCGATCGTTCTGGTGCATTGGTCAGCTCGCGCAGCGATTTAACCGGTATCAAACGCGAATACGCCGAACGCACAAACCCGAATAAAGAAAGCGGTTCGATTTACGATGTGATCAAAGGCGCCGATGTATTTGTCGGTTTATCTGCGCCGAATATTTTAAAAGTAGAAGATATTAAAAAAATGAATAAAGACGCTATCGTGTTTGCGATGGCAAATCCCACACCTGAAATCATGCCGGAATTAGCCGCGCCGCATGTGGCTATTATCGCCACCGGGCGCAGTGATTACCCCAACCAAATCAATAATCTGCTAGTTTTTCCTGGCCTGCTGCGCGGCGCATTAGATTGCCAAGCACGCGATATCAACGAAGAAATGACTTTAGCCGCTGCGTATGCCGTAGCCAGCATTGTCGACGACGCTTCTTTATCACCCGACTACATCGTGCCCAGTGTGTTCAACCATAAAGTGGTCGAAGCTGTCGCCGCCGCCGTGATCAAAGCCGCCCGCGACACCGGTGTGGCGCGGAAGTAGAGCACCATGAGATGGTCTGAGGCCAATTTCACCGTTTAATGTCTTTAAAAAGATCATCCAACGAAACGATGAGATCATTAATGATTTCTTCTGAATACATGTTTTTTTTGAGCCCATTGGCTGAAACCAATGCCAAAAAAACTTGTTTATTGGTTTTGGTCACTTTTTTAAAGACGGCTATTTTTTGTTGTAATTTTTGCGCATATTCTTTATCAATCACAAATGGTTCATCGGTATATTTAATTTCACATAAAGTGATAGCATTTGTTCTTTCAAATAATAAATCAATCTGTGCTCCTTGTTCTTGATCTCCTTTCTTAACAATGTGCTGCCAGGGTGAAGCCATGCTAAATTCTTCTAATTTTAATGCTTTTTTAATCTGCGGAATATGTTTATAGCAAACATTCTCAAAGGTATAACCTAGCCAATTGTAATAGCCGGGTGTTCTAGCGTTGTTTTGCCAGTAATTTATAGTATGATCGTATTTTAGTTTATCTTTAACTGGCGCAATCCATTTAAGATAAAAATAGCAATATTCATCGCTAACACGATAATACAGTCCTCGCTTTTTATGCTGAAAAGGAATATGACTGGTAATAAATCCAGCATATTCTAAATCTGCTAAGCGTTTGCTCAACCTTCCACCTTTTCCCGTTAATTTATTTTTTTCATCAATAATATTTCTTGAAACGCCATATCTATAATCAGCAATAAGGGTAACAATTTCTTTATATTGATCAGAATTTTCAAATAATGATGAAAATACTTCATTAAACTCATCAAAAAACAGGCCATCGACATTAAAAAATAATTCATCGATATTTTGATCGATCGAGTAACTTTTTTTCAGGTTCTTTAAATAAAAAGGAACGCCGCCAGTGACCATATATAACTTTAATGTTTGTTGATGATTGCATTGGTAATTTAAATATTCTAAATAAAGAGCCGTGTCATGGAGGTTAAATGGCTTTAGATTAATTTTTCGGGTAACGCGATTGTGAAATCCACCACGATTTTTGACGATCTTTTGTATTATCCATGAAGCGGCAGATCCGCATACAATAAGCTTAATTCTTTTGTCATTAGCCCAATGTCTATTCCAAAAATATTCCAGGGCACGCACTACACCTGATTTTCGAGTGGCCATCCAAGGTAATTCGTCAATAAATAAGACAATTTTGCGATTCTCAGCTATTTGTCGTAGCGCTTCGGTTAGTGCATCAAAGGCTTCCATCCAGGTTTGTGGAACTTTGATAGTTGCTCCCTGATAGAAGGTTGCTTCAAGTTCTTTTGCAAACCGAGTTAATTGTTCGCTGGTAGGCCCTCGATAAATGCCTGTTACTTGGAAGTAGACGCATTCTTTTTCCTGAAAAAAACTCTTTAGTAAGTAGGTTTTCCCCACCCGCCGTCTACCATAAACAGCTATAAACTCGGCTTCATTTGAGTTATATGCATTTTCCAGCTCCCTTTTTTCTATATTTCTACCAACAATAGTGCTCATTATGCCACCTATTTTATCCGGACACTTATCGGTAAGTTATAAGTGTCCGGATAAATTAAAAAATTAAATTATCAGGACACCTATTATTGTATTATAAGTGTCCGGATAAAACAAGCCAAAAAACAGGTAAATTTAAGGGTATTAATGAGATTTTAGCATTACAAAATTTATCCGGACACTTATGCAGCTGCTATAAGTGTCCGGAAAAAATAAGTGGTAAACTCTTATATAACTCGGAATATAACTCGGAATATTTTGCCATTAATTTCAATATAAAAAAAATTAAAAACTGTTATTTATCAATATGTTAGTTAACATATTGCATTGATATTAAAGTTGGAATATAATAGTTATATGCGATTTACTCAAATTAACCAGTTCGAACCCTTGCTCCCGCAACAGCGGCTGGAAGAGCTTTACGCCTTGGCGCAGGTCGTGGCAGAGTTTGCCCTCAGTTTACGTGCTGCGTTGAACCCCACTACCGGAGAGACGCTGGCTAGTTTATTGCGAGCGATGAACTCCTATTATTCTAACAAAATTGAAGGCCATAACACCCATCCTGTGAATATTGAGAGAGGTTTGCACAAAGATTTTTCCAACAAACCTAAAACAGCTCAATTGCAACGTTTGGCATTGGCACACATTAACGCTGAAGTTGAAATCGAAACCTGGATCCATAACGAGAAATATTTTTCGCCTTTTTCCACGGAAGGTATTCGCCGTATTCACGAGGCGCTTTATCACAAACTTTCGATCGAAGATCGCACCATTGAGAATGGACGAATCGTTGCACCAGGAATTTGGCGTGACGCAGATGTTGCAGTGGGGCATCACGTGCCGCCCACACATGATAGTGTCGCTGCATTTTTGGCGCGCTATGAAAAAATTTATGACAAACAAGAAGCGTGGGATAAACAACTAGTAAAAATTGCCTGCGCACATCATCGTTTAGCATGGATACATCCATTTCTTGATGGTAATGGACGGGTAGCACGTTTGGCAACTCATGCCGCACTTTACCGTGATTTTACCGGGGGTTTATGGTCAGTATGCCGAGGTTTTGCGCGTACGCAACAAAATTATTATCAGCAACTTGCCATTGCCGATGAGCCGCGTCGTGGTGATCTTGATGGTCGAGGAAATTTAACCGAAGCAGGTTTATGGAGTTTCTGTCATTATTTTCTTACGCTTTGTCTCGATCAATTAAATTTCATGCACAAGATGTTAGACTTTAGTGATGTGCGCAAGCGCATTCGTGCATTAGTTATTTTTCGAACGGAGATGGAACAACAAATGCGACGCGAAGCAGAATTACCGCTCTATCATCTTTTTACATCGGGCCCTTTGACGCGGGCGGAATTCAAACAAATGACGGGTCTGGGCGCTAAAGTAGCACAAAATCTTTTGGCGCATTTGTTAAAAACCAAGTTGGTAGAATCTGATACGCCGCTCGGCCCGGTGCGTTTTGGATTGCCGTTGGATGCGTTGCAATTTTATTTTCCTGATTTGTATCCAGAAGCGGCTACGAAGCCTGATGAGGGGTAGGGGCCTTCAAAATAAAATCACCCTCCCAACAACAGCCCGCGCAAAAAATCGATAATCGGGCCAATCACACGGCCTAGAATCCCAGTGGCTAGTAAGGCTAACAAAATAAAAAAACCATACGGTTCGATTTTTGCGAATGACATGGCAGCAGCAGGGGATAAAAAACTCATTAACACTTTGCTGCCATCTAACGGTGGGATAGGCAAAAAATTCAGTACCATCAAAATTAAATTTATTTGAATGCCGATTTGCCCCATGAACACTAATATCGCGCCTGCCGTTGTGCCTTGTGCCGATAAATAAATACCCAGCTTCATGATGGCGAGCCAAATCAGCGCCATTAACAAATTAGCCAGTGGCCCTGCAATAGCGACTAAACCCATATCGCGACGTGGGTGATGCAAGTTGCGCCAATCCACCGGCACTGGTTTGGCCCAACCAAAAATAAAACCACCGACAAAAATTAAAATCGTAGGCACGATAATCGTGCCGATAAGGTCAATATGTTTAATCGGGTTTAACGTTAACCGACCAAGTAATTTTGCGGTAGGGTCGCCCAACTTATTAGCCACCCAACCGTGCGCGACTTCGTGCACAGTAATGGCAAAAATAACCGGTATCACCCAGATAACAATTTTTTGTAATAAATTTAATTGGTAAATCATAGCTTAATCATAGTATAAGGTTTAATATAACAATATGGCTCAATCGCCCTGGGTTACTGTAAAATAAGTGGAGGAAATATGCAACCAAACAAATCTGTTAGCGCTGAATCTTTACGTGATAAGGTAATGCAATTTATTAATAAGCATTCTGCAATAAGAAATAGACCAAAGCAACAAGAGGAAAAACAGCAAACCTTCAATAAGCACGAGACATTTCGGTTAGAATTTACAGCGGGTGATATACGAAGAATGAAACTTATCTTCCCCTGTGATTTGCTCGGTGCTGATCCTAGACCGCAGCACGTTGGTTGTGTTCTGGTAGAGGTGACAAAAATCAAAACCAAAAAAACTTACGCAATACCTCTCTCACAAAAAGATAAATTGAGTATACATAAAGATCTAAAAAGTTTGGCTGAACTGCAACCACTCAAATGGATCTATGCAACGCCATTTTTGCGTGCGCAGAATGAAAATCTTGATTGGGATATTGTAAGATCTGATGAGCATTACAATGATTCCAAGTCTGACGGCGGGATTGATACCCTAGAGTCGTATCAAATAATTCACCAAGCTTTAATTCGTGATATTAAAAAAACTGTTGGGAAAATTACAACAGAAAAGCAAGTCATTAGACAAATTAATATAATAGATGCTGGTTGTGGCGCTGAACCTTTGCTGCCAAAAATTATGCAAGAATTGGCGGGCCAGTTTCCTACAATTGTATTTAAAGGGCTTGGTTTTGATATTAGTCCGCTCAACATTACAAGCTGTCAAAGCAATTTTTCTCATCCCTCTATACAATATTGTGTGGCTGATATAACTCATATAACAGAAATTGTGAGTAAGAATATCGATCAAAATGAAAACAGCGTTACACTTTTAGTTTGTTCAGGTATATTGAATCGCGTGGTTTTACGAGGTGCTTACCAATGCTTAACGGTATTGCAGAATATTACTATGACAAATATTGAATATGTATTTGCTACGGGCTTTAGCGCCCCTTTATTTACCCTAGGTATGATTAAAAGAGTAGGTTTTATTGTAGACGATCTTGTTGTTGCTACGGTAAACCCCAAGGTGGTTTTGCATAAAAAAACTACTATACAACAGTTAGATTATTATACGAAAAGATTAAAAAAAGATAGTACATTATTAGATTTATCGATGAGTGTTCACCCAGAAAAAATGTTGAGTAAATTTTTTAAGAAGGCAAGAGGTAATATTATACATATTGATTTATCGTTTTGTGCTATTGGTGATTATGATCTTTTAAGCCGGGCATTATTGAAGTTTCCTAATTTAAGTAAAATTACTTTTTTACACCATGATTTAGTGGCATGCAAAAATCTTATTAAAAAAATTCCTGGCAGTGACAAATTATCAGTAGTGGTTCGTTGTGTTAATAACGAAGCTTTATTGGCTGGATCATCTAAGTTTATATCAAGAATTGCGGCGTTGGTAGAAGTACCTCATATACTCGAGGATCGGCGAACTAAATTACTGATGTATTTTAATCAATTTAGAGGGATTGTTGAAAATGATAAGACAAAAATGCCAATACAACAATTGCTGCTACAAGAAGATGTTGCAGGCCTAACAAGCGAGGTGGGGAGAGATGTTTCACAATTCGATGTTGTTTATATTGGCGTGAAAATTCTTGCATTGGAATTTGCGAGGCAAGGAAAATTGAGGCATTTGCAAGATATTTCTTCTATTATTGTTAATTCCCGCGATGCCCTGTTCATGGATTGTCTAATTGAAGTAGCCGCGCATGGTTGTGTGGAAGATCTTGAGTTTCTTTTTAAGCAATATGGTGCTAGTAGTGAACAAGTTACCGAGTGCCTTTTCATGGCTGTGTTAAATGATAATAAGAAGATTTTCGAATTTCTAAAAGGGCATCCCCAACTCACAAGATCAAAGATCGAAGAATTTGTTGGAGTTTCATTAAAGAGCGAAAAAATTAAAATAATAAAAATTTTGGGCGAAGTAAGTGGTGTATTTCCTAAAATTACTGATTTTGAACGCCCTCTAAATACAAACTCGATAAGAAAACTGTTAAACGCCGGATGCAAATTACCTGTCGATGACCTACTTGCGTGTGCAGTCAGTGAACAGAATAATGAGCTTGCGAAAATTTTACAGGAGGAAAAACAATGCCGGCTTCATGCTGTAGTAAAGATCATGCCATTAAATGGCAGCATGGGGGAAATACTGTCATCTTCATTGAGTAAACTATTAGCTTTAGCTTGTGCAGAAACGAATGGTGCTAAAAAAGAAGTGATAGAATTAGCGGTGGGTAATAGGCTAGCGCCTGCGCCTTAATAATGCCGATGACTTCCCTCTAACTCGTGTGTATAATGCTGCCCATGAACACAACCTACACTACATCTAATTTACCCATGGGGCGTATCCGGCATATCCATTTTGTGGGTATTGGCGGCGCGGGCATGGGGGGCATTGCTGAAGTACTCTTGACGCAAGGGTATCATATTTCTGGCTCTGATTTGGGTGAAAATACCGTCACCAAACGTTTACAAGGTTTGGGCGCAGCTATTCTGAAAGGCCATCAAGCGGAAAATATTCACGGCGCCGATGTGGTGGTGCGTTCCACCGCAGTGCCAGATGAAAACCCAGAAATTGTCGCCGCACGGCAAGCGCGAATTCCGGTGGTACCCCGTGCCTTGATGTTAGCTGAGCTGATGCGTTTTCGTTATGGCATTGCTGTCGCGGGGACGCATGGCAAAACCACCACCACCAGTTTAGTCACCAGCATTTTAGCAGAAGGGGGGTTAGATCCCACCTTTGTGATTGGCGGATTATTAAATAGCACCGGCAGCAACGCGCGTTTGGGGGCGAGCCGCTATTTAGTCGCCGAAGCCGATGAAAGCGATGCTTCGTTTTTATATCTGCAACCGATGATCTCCATCGTTACCAATATCGATGCCGATCACATGAGCACTTATCACGGTGATTTTGCCGAACTCAAAAAAACCTTTATCGAATTTTTACATCATTTACCATTTTATGGTTTAGCAGTAGTTTGCTTAGACGACGAAGTAGTGCGCGAAATTGTTCCCAGTGTTTCTAGACCGATTGTTACGTATGGTTTTTGCGAAGATGCTGATATTCGGGCGATTGATTTTCGGCAAGAAGGCACTAAAACTTATTTTACGGTGCTACGTCAAAATAAACTGGATTTAAAAATAACTTTAAATTTAGCCGGTGCGCACAATGTATTAAATGCACTGTCGGCGATTGCGGTTGCTACTGAATTAGATATTTCGGATAGTGCTATTCAACAAGCATTGTTAAAATTTTCTGGCGTAGGGCGACGCTTTCAAATTCATGGTGATTATAAAACGGCGTATGGTCAAGTATTGTTGATCGATGATTATGGTCATCATCCGCGCGAAATTAGTGTGACGTTGCAAGCGGTGCGTGCAGCATGGCCCACCCGACGTTTGGTGATGGCATTTCAACCGCATCGTTATACCCGTACGCGCGATTTATTCGAAGACTTTGCGCGTGTATTGTCAGATGTCGATGTATTGCTTTTATTAGATATTTATTCTGCCGGTGAACAACCAATTAACGGTGTCGATGGCCGATCGTTATGTCGTAATATTCGTCAGCGTGGGCAGGTTGATCCGATTTTTATCGAACGCGGTGGTTCGGTATCTGCTACGCTCAAAGATGTTTTAAAAGACGGTGATATTTTGTTGATGCAAGGTGCGGGTGATATCGGCAGCATCGTCGGTAAAATAGCAGCGGAATTTGGTCAATGAGTACGTTGCGCGGTACTTTATTACAGAATGTTCCACTGGCGGATTTTACTTCTTGGCGCGTGGGTGGCCCGGCGCAACGTTTATATCAACCAGCTGATCTCGAAGATTTAATTCAATTTTTAACCACAGTACCTGCTCATGATCCTCTTGTTTGGCTCGGTTTAGGTAGCAACACGTTAGTGCGTGATGGTGGTATTGCGGGCACGGTGATCGTCACGCAAGGTCATTTACAGAATATGGCAGTTTTTAATGGAACGATGGTGCGCGCGCAAGCAGGCACGGCGTGCCCTGCATTAGCGCGTTTTTGTGCGCGACAAAGTTTAGCAGGCATCGAATTTTTAGCGGGAATACCCGGCACAGTCGGCGGCGCGTTAGCATTGAATGCGGGTTGTCACGGCGGCGAAACGTGGAACCACGTAGCGGCTGTTGAAACGATAGATCGAAACGGCAATGTTCATTTGCGCTATCCCAAAGAATTTAAAGCGCAATATCGCAAAGTGAGTTTTGTTGATACAGCATTACCGCAAGAATGGTTTATCGCTGCGCATTTTCAGTTAAAACAAGGCGCTAAAGAAAAATCGTTAGAAACTATCCGCGAATTATTAGCCTATCGCACCGCAACACAACCCACCAATGAACCCAGTTGCGGATCAGTATTTCGCAACCCCCCCGGCGATTACGCCGCACGTTTGATCGAAGCCAGTGGCTTAAAAGGTAAAACCATCGGCGGCGCCAGCGTATCTACCAAACACGCGAATTTTATTGTGAACCACGGCACCGCCACTGCTACCGATATCGAACAATTAATCGATCACGTCGCCTACGAAGTCGCCGCCAGACACGGCGTGTACCTGGTGCGAGAAGTGCACGTGATCGGAAAATAGGGGTCAAGTCTCTACAGGTGACTTACTGCTAAATCACCTGTAGAGACTTGACCCCTTTCATTCAGTCTAAAAAATGCTATTCTAGGTAAAGTGATTATAACCTTAAAATTGAGAAGATTGTTATGCTGCAACTACCTATTGGTTACGATAATTTTAGAGATCTTATCGATAAAGATTTAGATTTTGTGGATAAAAGTTTGTTTATTCGCGAAGTACTTGATGATCGGGTGACCAGTGTTGTGTTAATTACCCGTCCGCGCCGCTTTGGCAAAACGTTGAACTTATCGATGCTGCATTATTTTTTGGCTGCAGAAGCATATGGGCAATCGACTGAAGGGTTATTTGACGGGCTTCAGATTATGGCACAGGGCGAAGCTTACACGCAACATCATCGAAAATATCCCGTTCTTTTTTTAACATTCAAAGATGTTAAAGATGGGGGTTTTCAAATTGCTTATGATAAATTATATGAATTGATCATTAGTCTTTATGATCAGTTTAATTATTTGCAGCGCAGCGATCGTTTGACTGAAAATCAGCGTCAACTGTATCAAATAGTTTTGCAGCGCAAAGCTAATCGCGTACAAATCGAAAATTCACTCAAAGTATTAACAGAATGTTTGTTTGCGCACCATGGGGTGAAACCTTGGTTGTTGATTGATGAATATGACACTCCTATCCAGTCTGCCTATGTACATGGTTATTATGAAGAGATGATGAGTTTAATGCGCGGTATGTTGAGTAGTGCATTGAAAACCAATCCTTATTTGAATCGTGCGGTTATTACCGGTATTTTGCGTGTGTCCAAAGAAAGTTTATTTTCGGGGTTGAATAATTTAAAAGTTTATTCAATGTTACAATCCAAATATGGATCCTATTTTGGGTTTACTGAAAATGAAATAGAAAATTTATTGCAACGCGCAGGGTTACAGTCACAAGCAAAAACGATTAAAGATTGGTATAACGGGTATTTAAGTGGTGAAACAGTACTCTATAATCCTTGGTCAATCGCTAATTGTATTCAAGAACAAGGTCTCATAAAACCTTATTGGACTAATACCAGCGATGATCTATTGATAAAAAAAATCTTGACACGTTCTGGTTTTGAATTCAAAGAACAGTTTGAAAGATTAATGCAAGGTGAACCAACCGAGCAGGTGATTGACGAAAATGTTGTTTTCGCTGAATTAAAAGGCGGTAGCAATGCTTGGAGTTTATTATTAATGGCCGGTTATTTAAAAGTAACAGAGCAGCATCAGGCTGGCGATGGATTGATGTGTCAATTAACTATTCCTAATCAAGAAGTCAGAAATCGTTATCAACAAATCACTAAGCAATGGTTGTCCAATGGTCACGGTATTGAATGGTTCAACCGTTTTTTAGAAAACTTATTGACCGGAAAATTAGATAGATTCGAAGAAGACCTCACACAGATTATGGAAGAAACGGTCAGTGTGCATGATACCGCCAATGATCCCGAAGCTTTTTATCACGGTTTGATGATAGGGTTAACAGCCAGCCTTTATGGGAATAAAAATTACCTATTAAAATCCAACCATGAAAGTGGTTACGGACGCTATGACTATTTGATTTTATCTAAAGATCCCAAACGCCCAACACTGTTGCTTGAATTAAAAAGAGTCAAAGCCAATGCGGGGGAAAATTCAACGAAATTATTACAGCAATTGGAAACTGCTGCACAAGAAGCGCTACAACAAATCGAACAGCAAAGCTATAGCGCCGAAGTACAACAACAAGGCGTTACCCATCTGATTAAAATAGGTTTAGCATTTTGTGGCAAACGATTTAAATTAAAAGCAATAGAAGCACAATCTTGACTTGTGACCTGACATCCTTTTGCAACAAGTAGCAAGTCAAGATCTGACCCCCTTCTCTTTCTTAATAAAACCTTAAGGTTTCTGTGGTAGAATGTTGGGAAATAATGACATCAGAGGTTATTGCTATGCAACCTATTAAAACTAATCTGAATGCTGGAGGTTTCAAACTTAGAGCGGGTGCTGCTGCTTTCGTGCCTGGAGGCGCAAAAGCAAAAACCGCTTCGCAATCCGAATCAAAGGAGAGCAGCATTTCATTGGCTAACGACCAATATGGCAGATTTTTTAGGATAGACTCAAAAGGTAAAACTATATTCTATGTTGACATATTTGATAGTAAATGGGACGCACCTGCGCAAAAAGCAAAAAAATCAACAACAACTTCAACAACAAAAGACGAGATAATAGCTGCGTTTAATAAGAATATACCATCAAACCTTCAATCCATAGAAGGTAAAGATTTTGTTGTAGTGCTTGATTCAAATGCTTTGAGTAATATGCTATTTGATAAATTAATTGGTCAATATGATATTTATATTCCTGCAAAAGTAATTAATGAGCAAATTTCTAAAAAAGAATATGGAGTTTATTTTGTAAAAAATGCAAAGATGCCTTCTAAGGGTTTATTTAAAAAGTTACGGCAATCCATTCGAACAGTATTGTCAGACTTGCCCGATACGCAAGCAGATAACTATGAGTATTGTTTGAAAGTCGAAGCCGACGATGCTAGCCCTGAACGGAGAGATTGCTTTGAGATTGATGGGATTCGTTTTATCTACAAATTTTCTTGTTTTGAGGTACGGCCTATAACTAATAGTGATATCTCAATGGATGATTTGCACGTTACAATGGGCTTTACGAACCCAGGCCCTCAGGTATCAACCAATGCTGAACCGAAAATAGTTTTGACGTTTCATGAGAAAGAAGGCGCGCCATTGACAATAGGAGTTAAAGATAAATTTTCGATTACAGCGGATAATCGGATTCTAGTTGCTTTGTTAAATTTTAAGCAACAGGATAAGCCTGTTTTGTTTGTGACCAATGACAGGATGCTTGCATTTAAAGCTAATATATTCGGAGTGCCGGTACGAAGACAGCAAGAGGTGGAAGCAACCTTGGAGAGGTTGAAGCAAAAATCTACTGCTGAGGATATGAGCGCGGCAGATATTGTAACGGTATTACTTTCTCCGCCAGAAAAAGTTAGTATAGCGGAAGAGCTTAAACGAGAACACCAGGAAGATACTGACGAACAAATAGCGAGGCAGCTTGAAGAAGAAGGAAAAAGTTTTAACACACCCACCACGGCTTCAAGCACTTCTGATTCTTCGCGGCCATCATCATCGGCGTTCCGTAAGCCGCCATCGCAAGTAAGACAAAGTAGTTTTCAAGGTAATTTATTACCGCCAACACCAACAAAATTATCATCACCGCCTGATGATGAAGATGCGGATTCAGTCGCTGATCTCCCACAAATTATAGGGTCGCGCCTTTCCGTTAAAGATCTCAGAAAACACAGAAAATACGGATATTAAAGAAAATAAAGGGGTCAAGTCTCTATCATATCATTACCCACAAGTAGGTCGGATCAAGCTCAGCTATTATAGTTCATGATTTCCAGCTCTTGTTGGCAGATTAACACCCATGTTTTTTGAGGCATTGGCTGAGCGGATCCGACATGAGATGTTAATTAGTATTATTATCTATGAATTAGAACTCTTTCCTGTTAGATATCCAAGAAGTGCAGATATTATACTACTCGCTATTGCAGTAGCCCACTTCTTATCATCGCCACTGAAGTTGTCACTCAAAAGTATATAACCGCAAAATAAAAATGCGCACAAAACTAAAATAAGCACAACAGAAAATAAAACAACTTCCTTAAAGCGTCTGATATAAGCATCTTGGGGCTCCTCATCTTGCACTGAGGTAATGCTCAAACTTATTTTAGGGTTATTGGCAAGTTCATTGATATCAATCTGCGGCATTATAATCCTACTATTTCTTTTATAATTTGCTGGCTCTTATTAACAATACTTAAGTGATTACCTCTTTCTTTTTCCTGCACTGCTACTTCCATTAAAGCAATAGATTTTCTTAATAGTTCACTTTTTGAAGAATGTGTCTTATCTGCCATTTCATCTAATAATTCATTAAGTTCAGGCGATACATCAAGTGATAGTCTAATTTGTTTTCTGCTCATAATTTATACTCCCCTTAGTTGTGTTGTAATATTTACTTAAAAAATACTTATATTTTAAGTATACTGCATTTTCAAGGAGATCATGATCTTATGTTTAATAAGATGTTATTTTAATGTGTTATTAAATATAAAACAAATGGTTTTGTCAAGTGAAATGGGTCAAGTCTCTACAAGTGACATACTACTAAGCCACTTGTAGAGACCATATCATTACCCATAAGTAGGTCGGATCAAGCTCAGCCAATATAATTCATGAATTCCAGCTCTTTTTGGCAGATAAATACCAATGTTTTTTGAGGAACTGGCTGAGCGGATCCGACATGGGATATTAATCGGCATTGCTATGTCGGCTCCGTCGCTGGCGCTCCTTGAGCCGACCTACATATGGCAGAGACTTGACCCCTTTATTTTTAGCTGTCCTTTTGTTTACCGCCTCCTGGAGCAGGTCTATAGTGAGAGCTAGGAGCGTTCGAATGAGCTGCGGTGGTATTATCCTGATCTTCTTCATCACCGCTATCATTCATACGTGTATAATCGGGCCCGCTATTGGCACCTGTAGTTAATCGATCGGTTTCGCGAGCATCATCTAAACTTGATGAACTACCAAGCCACGAGAACAATCTACCGCTCAACGAAGTTGGTGCACGAGCTTGGGTTTCCACTCGCTCTTGCAGAGCGTCGAAGCCGCAATTATATCTGCCGTCTGCCAATATGAAGAATTCAAAAGGAATATCTGCTAATGCTTTATTAGATCCGAATGCTTTGCGAGCCTCATCTAGGGTTTCAAAAGAACGTTTATTGGGTGTTTCTTTGCTAGCAATATCATTGCTTGCTAAGTCATAGGTCCCTTGAGACCATTTGATCTGATTCGAACAACACCAGAAGGCTAATTGTTGATAATCGCCTGTTTTACTCACCAAGCTTAGAAGAAATCGCCCTGCTGGTTGTTGTTTTAAATCACCCGGCAACAATGCGAGCCACGCAATTAATATTTGTTGGCCTTCGGGTAGACCGTAGGGGCGTCCTTCATCATTTTCGCTAGTTAATTTATTGTATGCTGTTACATCACCTATTGTTGCCAAGAAATAATAAAATTTTAACTGTTCAGGTTCTGTTAGCTCGATAGTTTCGCACAACGTCTTAATTTGTTGTCGAGCGTTGAGGGCGATGCGGAGTAATTCTTGTGCCAATTTTCTTGTGGCAAAAGTAGCTTTTCTTATAGTTGGTAGAGTTATCCACTCGAACATATGTGTTAGGCTATCGGTAAATTCTACCAGTTGTTCAAGCACAGGCATTTGTGCAGCTTTACCTTGGTTTTCTTTTCTTGCCCAAGTGCCAACGATAGTATTTAACTGTGGTTCTTTAGCTGCAACTAAAATATCAACTGCTCGCGCTGCTTGTTCTGGCGTAGATTTTACCTTAGCACTGTGATATTGATGATCATTTATAAGATGGATTAAAAGATGTTCTGCTACTTGGCGCTGGGTAACATCGTCTTCATCAGTAAGTATCAGTATCTCAAGAGCATTGATCAGTTTGTCAGTGTTATTGCCAAATATCGCAGCAATATTTTGATAATGATATAAATTGCTTGCAGCTTTGCTGGGAACATGCGCAGGGTGTTTTTCAGTTTTAGCATCAGCATCAGCACGTATAGCCTCAACTGTATTTTGTGTATTAGTAAATACTTTATCAGTAATTAATGATTGAAGTTGTGCAAGTTCTGCGTCTGTGGGTTGATTAGGCGTCATAGTTTAGCCACTCCGTAATTTGTAAAGTTATTTTAGTTACTCGTTAATTTTAATTAACATTAAAGTTAAGGGGATAATAACATTGGTGGAGGGGATTGGGTAGGGGGCTAGCATAACCTATCCGGATCGATTATCATGCCGCTCAGGTTACCCTATCCGTACTACAACTAAAAAAAGCGCCAAATCTATGATTGAGCAAGGGAAAATTATAGCAGGGTTGCAAAGCTATAAACAAAAACAGCGCAAAAAAGTGCCACAGGTGCGGTTTCCGCAACAGCAAACCAAACCCCGTCGTTGGATCTTAAAGCTTTCCCTCGCTATTCTTGTGCTCTGCGCTTTGGTGTGGGGGTGGTTGAAGATAATTAATCCGCAAACATTCCCTATTCATTCTGTGCGCATCGAAGGCAATTATAGTCACGTTAATCAAGCGCTCATGCGAGCAACCATAGTGCCGTTTTTACAGCGCGGGTTCCTCGGTATCAATACGGCCGATTTGCAAGATAAGCTTTCGCAAATGCCCTGGGTTTACCAAGTGACGGTGCAAAGGGCTTGGCCTGATTCCATCATCATTAATCTCACCGAACAGCAAGCGATTGCCCGTTTTAATAATCAATCGCTGTTGAATAGCCAGGGCGAGCTATTTAGCGTCGATCAAGGCACGTTGCCCACCGATTTACCGTTATTTATCGGTAACCCGGGCCAGCAAGAGCTATTGTTACAGACTTATCATCAAATGCTGTCCATTTTAACCCCGCTGGGCTTAAAAATTAACATTCTCGCACTCGATGACAGGCAATCTTGGCGTATGCAATTGAGCAATGGTGTTGTATTATTTGTGGGCAATAACGACCCCTTGTTGCGTTTACAGCGCTTTGTGGTAGCTTATCCACAAGTGATAGGCACTAAAAGTGCGATGGTGAAATATGTAGATTTGCGGTATGCTCACGGCATTGCTGTCAAGTTCAACAGCTAGGTTACAGAATAGTTTAAGGTAAAATTATGGCAAAAAAGATTTTAAAGCATTTAATTGTAGGCTTGGATATTGGCACTTCAAAAATTAGCACCTTAGTGGGCGAAGTTGGTCTTGATGGTCAAATCGAAGTGGTTGGTATTGGTTCACACCCTTCGCGTGGATTAAAGCGCGGTGTGGTAGTGAATATTGATGCTACTGTACAATCGATTCAACATGCAGTGGAAGAAGCCGAGTTAATGGCCGGTTGCCAAATTCGTAGCGTTTACACCGGCATTGCGGGCAATCATATTCGCAGTCTTAATTCGCATGGCATTGTGGCAATTCAAAATCAAGAAGTTGGGCAAGCGGATGTTGATCGTGTTATCGATGCCGCACGCGCTGTTGCAATTCCTGCTGATCAAAAAATCCTGCATATTCTTCCGCAAGAATTTATTATTGATAATCAAGACGGCATTCGCGAACCTATCGGCATGTCGGGCGTGCGTTTAGAAGCAAAAGTACATATGGTCACCGGCGCGGTGAGTGCAGCACAAAATATTGTGAAATGTATTCAACGTTGTGGCTTAGAAGTCACAGATATTATTCTCGAGCAATTAGCCTCAAGCCAAGCGGTATTAACCGAAGATGAAAAAGAATTGGGCGTGTGTTTAATCGATATCGGTGGTGGTACAACTGACATTGCTATTTTTACCGATGGTGCGATTCGCCATACGGCGGTTATTCCTATTGCGGGTGATCAAGTTACCAATGATATCGCTGTCGCATTGCGCACACCTACGCAAAGCGCCGAAGACATTAAATTAAAATATGCTAGCGTGTTGATCGATAGCTTTGACAGCGAAGATATTATTGAAGTACCTGGCGTAGGCGATCGTCCACGTCGGAGCATTACCAAAAAAGCACTAGCCGAAGTAGTACAATCGCGTTATGAAGAATTATTCCGCTTGGTGTTAGCTGAATTGCGCCGCAGTGGTTTCGAACAACTGGTTGCTTCGGGCATGGTGATCACCGGTGGTGCAGCTAATGTGATTGGTTGTTTAGAATTGGCAGAAGCCACATTCAAAATGCCAGTGCGCTTGGGCGTGCCATTTGCCAGCGGGTTGCCAGAAGAAATTAATAATTCTATCCACGCAACCGGTGTAGGTTTGTTATTATACGGTCATCAGCAACAATATGATAAACGTTCAGCGCCAGCATTAGGCAGTGGTATTAAAGGCGTTTTAGGGCGCATGAAAAGTTGGTTTCAGAGTAATTTTTAATTTAAGAGGGTCAAAGCAATGCTAGAACAAATGAATGGTATTTCAACACAAAACGCAGTTATCAAAGTGATCGGTGTGGGCGGCGGCGGTAGTAACGCGGTCGAACACATGCTCACCCAAAATATTGAGGGCGTAGAATTTATCTGCGCTAATACCGATGCGCAAGCTCTGCGCAATTCTAAGGCGAAAGCAACAATTCAATTGGGTGAAGAAATCACCAAAGGTTTAGGCGCAGGCGCAGACCCGGAAGTGGGTCGACAAGCGGCGGAATCAGATCGTGAAAAAATCCGCACACTGTTAGAAGGCGCAGATATGTTATTTATCACTGCAGGTATGGGTGGTGGCACGGGCACCGGCGCAGCACCTGTTGTTGCTGAAGTGGCTAAATCATTAGGCATCTTGACTGTTGCTGTAGTCACTAAACCCTTTGTATTTGAAGGTAAAAAACGTATTCATGTGGCCGAAGATGGTATTAAAGAACTCAGCCAAAATGTCGATTCATTAATTACTATTCCGAATAATAAATTGTTGGCGGTGTTGGGCAAATCAGTTACCTTGCTCGATGCCTTCAAAGCGGTTAACAATGTTTTATTAGGAGCAGTGCAAGGCATTGCCGAATTAATTACGCGCCCGGGTTTAATCAACGTCGATTTTGCCGACGTGCGCACTGTAATGTCGGAAATGGGCATGGCGATGATGGGTACAGGTATTGCTTCGGGTGAAAACCGCGCACGACGTGCTGCTGAATCGGCTATTTCTAGCCCGTTGTTGGAAGATATTAATTTATCCGGTGCACGTGGTGTGCTGGTTAACATCACTGCTGGGCTTGATTTGTCTATCGGTGAATTTGAAGAAGTCGGTGAAGTGATTAAAGGCTTTACCTCAGAAGGCGCAACCGTTGTAGTGGGTACTGTTATCGACCCCGAAATGACGGCGAATTTGCGTGTTACAGTTGTTGTGACTGGTTTAGGTCGCGAGCAGGATGCGACGACTACTACTAATACCCGTTTGGCGGAAACCACCCGTGCCGATGGCACATTGGATTATCGTCAATTAGAACGCCCTACGGTTATGCGTAAGCAAGGAACTATCCCCACTAATAAACACACGCAATTATCACAACCGGCTACCGATTCAATGCCGGATATGGAATATCTCGATATTCCTGCGTTTTTGCGTCGTCAAGAAAAAGAGGTTTCATGATCTATGCCACATCTTAAAAAAGCCGTTACCAATCGCGGTGCACTTAAACAGCGCACACTAAAAAATGTGATTAAAGCTACTGGCATTACTTTACATGGTGGCCAACCTGCTGTGTTGACGTTACGTCCTGCACCGATTAATTCCGGTATTATTTTTCGTCGTATCGATTTATCGCCACCGGTGGATATTGTTGCACACGCTGAAAATGTCGGTGATACGACGATGCAAACTACTTTGAGCAAAGGTAATGTGCACATCGCAACGGTGGAACATCTTTTATCGGCAATGGCGGGCCTTGGTATTGATAATTCTTATATTGATGTGACTGCTTCTGAAATTCCAATTATGGACGGCAGTGCTGGTCCCTTTGTGTTTTTAATTCAATCTGCGGGCATTGAAGAGCAAAATGCTCCTAAACGTTTTATTCGCATCAAGCGAAAAGTGAAAGTAGAAGATGGCGATAAATGGGCTTCGTTTGCGCCGTTTGATGGTTTTAAAATTGGTTTTACTATCGATTTTGATCATCCGCTTTTTAAAAGCCGCACGCAAACTGCCACACTCGATTTTTCTACTACTTCTTATGTAAAAGAAGTGAGTCGTGCACGCACGTTTGGTTTTATGTCGCAATATGAAAAATTACGCGAAATGCATTTGGCATTAGGCGGTAGTTTAGATAACGCAGTGGTGGTGGATGATTATCGTGTGTTAAACGAAGATGGTCTGCGTTATGAAGATGAATTTGTTAAACATAAAATCCTCGATGCAATTGGCGATCTTTATTTATTGGGTTCTAGTTTAATCGGTGAATTTGAAGGTTATAAATCAGGGCACGCTCTTAACAATATTTTATTGCGCAAATTGTTGGCAGAAAAAGATGCGTGGGAATATGTCACCTACGAAGACGCCGCTGAAGCCCCAATCTCTTATCAACGCGCATTCACCTCGGCAGTCGAGGCGGTATAACCCAACCCATACCACCACTGCTACACACAATGTGTAAATAGCTGGCGGGTCATTGCTTGTCTCTCGTGTGCAAGCTTGATCCTCGTAATCGAGGCGTGCTCACTTGCTCGCTTGAAGGAACGTCCATGTTCCTCAAGCGAGTGTGCAACATCCTGTTGCACACCCTTCGGGCGAAGGTTGCGCCCACCTCTCTACTCGGCGCTTGCACAACTCGATCCAATCAATGACCCGCCAGCTATTTACGCTTATGTATGATTGAGTGCAGGTAGGTCGGATCAAGGAGCGTAGCGACGGATCCGACATTCGATGTATATTCCATTACTGTTGTCGGCTCCGTCGCTACGCTCCTTGAGCCGACCTACCCGCTGCAGTGATGCATCAGGTTTCACCGAAGCACCAAACGCAGACCCACGATGATTGGCGAAGAAAGGGCGTGGGGGAAGTGTCATAAGCAAACCGTCTGCATCAGGGACGAGGCAGACGAGCCTACAGGGAAGTATTCATGGCGTGTTTGCGTTGACATTCCCCCACGCCCTTTCTTTTGCCTCGATCTAGCGGCTGCGATTGGTAGTTAAGCAGGCTTCACATACCACTCGATGCGTGTTAGGCCAGCGAATTCATTTAGAGCGCGTAATTTTTGTAGTAGATCGGGAATGCCATAACGTAAGCGTGTGGCCCAGACCGGGCTTGATACTTCGATCACCAAACAACCCTCACGATAATTAGCGACTTGTGTATGTTGCGCTAATGTTTCATCGATCTGAGTGCGCCAGATTTTATTAAGCGTGGTGAGTTGCGCGGCTTTAGCATAAATCAACTGCAATGTGCCGCTTTGATTACTTGCTAAAATTTCTGTCGGGCGTTTGAGATTTGTCATAATTAAATTTTATCCCACGCGCATTGGAAGAACTACCAATTGCAAATTACGCTTATGCAAACGCCGTTGCAAAGTAATCGCTGTTTCGTTATGTAAAAACCGCGTGATCCAACTTTCATTCACAAAAGTTAATTTGCTGGCAAAGAAAATACTATTCGGGAATTGCTGATAAACTTGCTCAGCTAATTTCACCAACTCCACTGTCGAATCGGTACCAAATGCCGAATACGCTTTGGCGGCAAAGCCATGTTGATGACAATAATCGACAAAAAAGTTTAAGTTCTTACCTACTTCATGTTGCATATCTTCTAACGCAGATTTACCCGCAAAACTTTCGACGTCTACAACGCCAGCACTTAAGAAAATAAAATTTTTATAATGATTAGGGAACATGCGTAATACCCACAACAACGTATGCATCCCCACACCATGATGTTTAGCGACAAAGAAAACCGCAGTGGGTTGCGCGGGATCTAAAGCGGGCGCGGGAGAATGCGTGCAGCTCGATGGTTTACCCAATAAATTATCATAATCTAATAATTGTGTGGCCACGTTGGCATAATGTTTGCGTACTAATAAACACAAACCAATAACTGCGCCGGTGACTAAGATGGTCACCCAACCACCAGCAGTAAATTTAGAAAATAAAGTCACCACTAAAATACTGGCGGTGATGCAAAAAGCAAAAATGGAAAAACTTAAGCGCAATTTCCAGCGCCGCGAAGCTGCTTGACGATGACGCCCCCAATACACAGCGATACCTAAAATCGACATAGAAAAAGTAACAAACACATTAATACTATAAAGTACGACCAACCAAGCAACGCTACCACTGCTCCATAATAAAATAAGCAATGCAGCAATACCGAACACCACAATTCCATTCTGAGTGACTAAACGGCTCGATAATTGTCGAAAACGACTCGGTACCCAACTGTCGACTGCCATGTTAGCTAATACACTGGGGCCCGCTAAAAATCCTGTGTTACCACCGACGAATAATAATCCGGCTTCTAACGCCAACACGATTATCAAGGCGATATGGCCGAATGATGAATCACCTAAAATGCTATGAAATACCACCGCATTTAAAGTTTGATTCGGCACGGCATGAACTTGCCATAATAAATACAGCAAAATAATACCACCTGCAGTAAAGCTCAACGAAACCGCCATGTACAACATCGTCCATTTGCCAGTTTTAACGCGCGGTTCAGCGAGTCGATTTACGTTATTAGAAACGGCTTCAAGGCCGGTATATGTTCCACTACCGAGCGAATAAGAACGCATTAATAAAGCGACCACAAATACCCAACCCATTTGATGCGATAAACTATGCGTTTCTGTTAGTGTGTTGTTTATCACATAGGGCAAGGTACTTTTATGGGCGAGAATGCCATAAAAAATTAACGCGGCATGCGTTAACATAAAACCAATAAACACCGGCAATAAAAATTTAATCGATTCTTTCATGCCGCGTAAATTCAATATGATCAGTAATAAGATCATGCCAACTTCAGATGCTAATTTATAATGTTGTACTGAGGCCGGTAATAAGCTGAAGAGAGCATCCATACCGCTGGCGATCGATAAGGCAATAGTGAGCACATAATCGACGATGAGGGCGGCGCCTGAGACTAATCCAGCATGGGGGCCTAGCAAATGGGTCGCGACTTTATAACCACCACCGCCACTGGGGAATAGTTCAATAACTTGGTTGTAGGCCAGAGAAATAATAAATACCGTGGCCGCCGTAGCCAGGGCGATATACAGCGCCAAAGAGATATGCGTTCCTAAGGCCAAAAAGGCTTCTTCAGGGCCGTAGCAGGAAGACGATAGACCATCTGCGCCCAGCCCAATCCACGCCAAAAAGGCGATGAGCGCCATATGACGCATGGTGTCGGAATTGAGGGGGTTGCGCGGCGCACCCAATAATAGTTGGCGGACTTTAGCGAATAAACCAGTCATAATAGTACTTTTAAGGTAATAAATAATAGCGCGCAGTATAGCGATTTTTAGCTATTTGCGCTATGGTGCTGATATAGCTTGATTTGTACGGCAATAAGCCGTATACTATAGGGTATAGAAATTACCAAAGACAAAGGTGAAAATTATGTCATTGCCTCATCAAGATCATAAGGTTAATAAAGCAAGGTATAACCTAACAAAGGCAGAGAGACTGGAAGCGCGAGTTAGTTACGAGCAAAAAAACTTGTTTCAACACGCAGCGGATCTAATGGGCCGCACTTTGACGGATTTTATTGTTAGTACATTGCAAGAAATTGCATTGCGAGTTGTTCAAGAACATGAAACACTTAAATTAACAGCGCAAGATCGCCAAGTTTTTGTGCAAGCTTTATTAAAGCCAGCAACTCCAAATAAGAATTTACTAAAGGCGACACAACGCTATAAGAAGGAAGTGTCTGCCAAGTGAGTCAACACAACGCTGATTATTTTATTGAATCTCTAAATGAAACACATGATCGTAAATCCTTTTCTTGTGGGGTAGAGGCATTAGATCGCTATTTTTGGCAACAAGCAGGGCAAGAAGCTAGAAAACATATTGCAGCCACTTTTATTTTAGTAGAAATGAGCACTAAAAAATTAGCGGGTTATTACACATTGTCTTCCATTGGTATTGATGTAGGTGAATTGCCCGAAGTAATAACCAAAAAACTTCCTAAATATTCTTTACTTCCTGCTACATTATTAGGTCGTTTAGCAGTCGATATAAATTATAAGGGGAAAAAGTTGGGAGAATTATTGCTAATCGATGCTCTAAAAAGAAGTTTTAAACTCAGCAAAGAAATTGCATCGATGGCTATAATGGTTGATGCTAAGAATGAACAAGCGGTAAATTTTTATCAACATTATGGGTTTATCCAATTTCCCAAGCGGACAAATAAATTATTTTTGCCAATGGCGACTATAGCAAGCTTGGCATAAATGGCAGACAATAGGAAAAATTTAGTTACACATACAGGATTGCTACCATGACCACACCTATTATGCAACGTGTTCCCCACCTCACTACTGCACTGACCGGGCCGCTGGAGCGCCTCGAGCGCGATATGCTCACCAATCAAGCTATGATCGAGCGTTGGCTGCGGCAGCAATGGCGCGAAACGCCGCCGCCATTATATGCTTCGGTCGATTTGCGTAATGCAGGTTTTAAACTAGCGCCGGTAGACACCAATTTATTTTCGGCAGGCTTCAATAATCTAAGCCCGGAATTTTTACCGTTGTGTGTGCAAGCAGCGCAAGGTGTGATCGAACAAGCTATGCCCGGTTGCGCGCGCATTTTATTAATCCCAGAGAACCACACACGTAATGCCTATTATTTTGAAAGCTTAGCAACGCTGCGAGATATTTTATTAAAAGCGGGTTACGAAGTGCGGATTGGATCATTGCTCGAAGATTTAAAAGAGCCCAAAGAATTTCCACTCGAAAAATCGCAACGCACAATATTATTAGAACCGATAGAACGCGTGGGCAAGCGTATTAAAGTAGGCGATTTTTCACCGTGTTTTCTGTTATTGAATAATGATCTCTCCAGCGGTGTGCCAGCGATTTTGCAAGATCTCGAACAACCGATTATGCCACCACTCGCCTTGGGGTGGGACAAACGCTTGAAAACCAATCACTTCAAACACTATGCCAATGTCAGCGCAGAATTTGCTAAATTGATTAATATTGATCCGTGGTTTATCGACCCGTATTTTCGTCGTTGTGAAGATGTCGATTTTTTAAAACGCGAAGGCGAAGACTGTTTAGTCAAACACACCGAAGAATTATTAGCACAAATCCAAAAAAAATATGATGAACATAACATTACTTTAAAACCTTTTGTGGTGATCAAAGCCGACGCAGGTACATATGGCATGGGCGTGTTAACGGTAAATTCAGCAGAAGAAATCCGCACGCTTAATCGTAAAAAACGTACTAATATGTCAATGGCTAAAGGCAATCGACCGATCACCCAAGTGATGTTGCAAGAAGGTGTTTACACCTTTGAAACCTGGCAAGATGCAGTGGCTGAACCGGTGGTTTATATGATCGGCCAACATGTGGTGGGCGGTTTTTATCGCGTGCATACCGAGCGCGATGTCAACGAAAATTTAAACGCACCCGGGATGCAATTTGTACCGCTCGCCTTCGTGCAAGCTTGCAACACCCCGCAACAACACTGCACCCCTGACGACTGCGCTAATCGCTTTTACTCCTA
>Ga0206983_102_pt2 | contig 165385 bp, 139 predicted proteins | sample Alteio_BWMinCont_15_FD_153306 | JGI IMG/M metagenome (GOLD analysis project Ga0206983, IMG submission 153306) | Enriched cells from forest soil in Barre Woods Harvard Forest LTER site, Petersham, Massachusetts, United States -... | ecosystem: Environmental > Terrestrial > Soil > Temperate forest >... | reverse complement strand
GATTTTGTGGGATTAATGATTTCTGATAATGTAGAAATCAAAATCCAAAAAAATGCGATTACAGCATTATTGCCAAAGGGAACTTTGAAATAATATATGCTGAATAAATACCCGCTGTGGAAAAATCTATTATTAATCGCCATTGTGCTCATTGGTTTTCTCTATGCGTCGCCTAATCTGTTTGGCGATGATCCGGCGGTGCAAATTTCGCCGCCCAGTGGCACAAAAGTGGACACAGCGTTGGTGACCCAAGTTACTACTATTCTGAAAACGCAAAATATTGCGACCAAGGCCATGGATGTGACTGATCAAAATTTACTGGTCCGTTTTTTTGATACCGACAGTGAATTGAAAGCAGACACAGTGATCAAAGCAGCATTAAGCGATGATTATACCGTCGCCATTAATATAGCCCCTGCGACGCCAAAATGGTTAAGTATGCTCGGTGCTGAGCCGATGAAATTGGGTTTAGATTTACGCGGCGGCGTGCATTTTGCCATGCAGGTCGATATCAATTCCGTAGTTGCCCAACGCATGGAAGGTTTGGTTAAAAACTTCAGCGATACTTTGCGCGAAAACGATATTCGTTATGCTGGTGTGCAGCAACAGCACAATCAAATCGCGATAGGTTTTCGTGATGTAAAAACCCAAAACGATGCACTCGCATTATTACAAAAACAATTTCCTGAAATGATTTTTAAACCGCTTAATCAAGGTGATCGTTATCAATTGATTGCACAATGGTCGCCGCAAGGTTTAATTGATTTGCGTCAACATGTGATCGATCAAACCATGACGACATTACGCAATCGCGTTAACGAATTAGGTGTGGCCGAACCAGTAGTGCAACAACAAGGTGCTGATCGCATCGCGATTGATTTGCCTGGTGTGCAAGATAGCACGCGTGCGCAACAAATTTTAGGCGGCACGGCAACGTTAGAATTTCATTTAGTGGATACCACTAATGATGCACGTACTGCTGCGCAAACCAGCATTATACCGCCGGGTGCGCATTTATTTAATTTTGATGGTCAGCCCGTGCTATTAAAAGACCAAGTAGTGTTGACGGGTAATTCGATTACTGATGCTTCGGCAAGTTTTGGTGAAGATGGCAGGCCTTCTGTTAATATCACTTTGGGAGGCGGTGGTGAAAGTTATTTTCATCGTATTACCGGTGAAAACGTGGGTAAACCCTTAGCGATCATTTATGTCGAAACTAAAATGACCACACAAACCGTTAATGGTCAAACCGTTAACACGCCGCGTAAAGTAGAGCGCGTGATTAGCGTAGCGACGATTCAATCAGCACTGCCGAGTAATTTTCAAATCACCGGTTTAACCGACCCGAACGAATCGCGTAATTTAGCGTTATTGTTGCGTGCGGGTGCGTTGCCTGCGCCGATTTATGTGGTGGAAGAGCGCACTATCGGCCCGCAATTGGGCGCAGAAAATATTCACATGGGTTTTATTTCCATTGTTGCTGGTTTTATTTTGGCAATTATTTTTATGGGTGTTTATTACGGCATCTTTGGTGTGATTGCCGATATCGCATTAGCGCTTAATCTTATACTGCTTGTCGCGTTATTATCGTTATTAGGCATGACTTTAACACTGCCTGGTATGGCTGGTATCGTATTGACAGTAGGTATGGCGGTCGATGCCAACGTACTTATTTTTGAGCGTATTCGTGAAGAATTGCGCAGTGGTATAACTCCGCAAGCAAGCATTCATGCGGGCTATGAACGTGCGTTTTCTACCATTGTCGATGCTAACGTTACCACGTTGATTGCTGCCTTGGTTTTATTTGGTATTGGCACCGGCCCGGTGAAAGGTTTTGCCATCACACTGTCATTAGGTTTATTGACCTCGATGTTAACTGGCGTGGTGTGTGCCAGGGCTTTGGTGAATGCATTCTATGGTGGCCGTACTCTTAAGAAGTTACCGATTGGGATTTAAGCATGGAACTATTTAAAAAAACAACGACAATTGATTTCATGGGGCAACGCAAGTGGGCCGCATTGATTTCAACACTATTATTTGTTGGATCTGTATTGGCATTGTGCATTCATGGTCTTAATTGGGGTTTAGATTTTACCGGTGGTATCTGCAAATGCATTGGAAATGAAAAAACTCATAGTAGTGCCCTCAAATAATATTTAATGTACCTGGCCTATCGTGCCATTCTTTTACAAACTGGTGCAATTTACCCTGTTCTATCGCTGCACGCAAATTCTGCATCAATTTTTGATAATAATAAAGGTTATGATACGAATTTAACCGCCCACCTAACATTTCTTTGCATTTATCCAAATGATACAAATAAGCGCGACTATAGTTGCTGCAGGTATAACAAGCGCAGTTGGGGTCTAATGGCCGCGTATCGGATTTATATTGACTATTACGCAGGCGCACCACCCCTTCGGTGGTAAATAAATGACCATTACGGGCGTTACGGGTTGGCATTACGCAATCAAACATATCGATGCCACGCAGAACGCCTTGGATCAAATCGTCGGGAGTTCCCACACCCATCAAATAACGGGGTTTTTCTGTGGGCATTTTTGCGGTGATAAAATCCAACACTTTCATCATTTCTTCTTTCGGTTCGCCAACCGATAAACCGCCCAAGGCATAGCCATCAAAACCGATGTCCACTAAACCAGCCAATGATCGCTCACGTAGTTGTGGATACATCCCGCCTTGGACAATGCCGAATAATGCCGCTGGATTATCGCCATGTGCTTCTTTACTGCGTGCTGCCCAGCGTAATGACATTTCCATCGATAAACGCGCTGTTTGTTCGTCGGCAGGAAATGGCGTGCATTCGTCAAATACCATGACAATATCAGCACCTAGCTCGCGTTGTACTTGCATCGATTTTTCGGGTGATAGAAAGATCATTTCACCGTTAATCGTCGAACGAAAAGTTGCACCTTGCTCGGTAATTTTGCGTGTTTCACCTAAACTAAATACTTGAAAACCACCGGAATCGGTGAGGATCGGCCCCGCCCAGTGCATAAAATTATGTAAGCTACCGTGTTTGCGGATAATCTCTGTGCCTGGTCGCAGCATTAAATGAAAGGTATTACCCAACACAATCTGCGCACCCATGGCTTTGATTTCATCCATGCTCATCGCTTTGACCGTACCATAAGTGCCCACCGGCATAAATGCCGGGGTATCCACCACGCCACGGGCAAATTGCAAACGGCCACGACGGGCTGGCCCTTCGGTTGTTAGGAGATCAAATTGCATAGAAGTTTATAGGTTAAAAGAAGGCCTGGATTGTAGCTGGGTTGGTGGGGTCAAGTCTATGAGATCTACGAGTTTGGCCTTATTTGCACAAAATATACCCATCCTATTCCATTTCTTACAAACAGTTGATATCATTAACTATACCTTAACGTGCAGCACAGAATACGAAAGGCTATGTACCGTGTATTAATTAAAAAAATCACCCTCGGAGAAGCCACAAATGAAAAATTTTCATGAGTTAATAGAAAAGCTAAAAGCTTTACATAAGCTCCAACCCGAAAACTTGGAATTAGATAAGACACTAAAAATTCAATTGCAAGCAAAAAGAAGCCCTATGCTAGTCGCGATATCAAATGGCATGGATACACTGGAAAAAACCATCAACAATCTCGCTAATAACTATAAACCTGTAGGAGCATCACCAGAAGAAGAAATTGCAGCACTTAAATTTACCACACTAGTAAAAATAATCGTCAATCATTATTTTTGGCTATTAAATAAAAAAGTTGTTTTTTTAGGGATCAGCGACAAACTTAAACCATTAAAAAAATATTTAGATACATATCGTCAATTTATTGAAGACAACCTTGGGATAAAAGACTTACCTACCTTTGAACAATTAAAAGATGGTTTCGAATTAGTTCTGTTATTTAATGGGAACAAATCTGAAGACGTAGATAATATACAATTAGATGTTATTGAACAATGGCAATGGCGAGGACGGTACACATTCGGCCATACAGATAAGGATAAAGTTACCCCCCTGACGACAGCTAGCACTACTGATGACTACAAAACCCAGGTTAGACAAGCATGCCCAACAACAAAACATACATTACCAAGCTCGGCGGCAGATGAAACAAAAGCTACTCCTGAAGGACCAGTAACTCCAAAAGAATCAGTAACTCCAACAAGAAAACATAAACTTGATAACCTTTATTCTTCTCTGCCTCACGCTGACAGCCCTAGAGGCTCTAAATCACCCAAAGGAGCACCCGGGGGAACATTTGCTTCACCAAATCCACTAGAACATACTTCATTACCTGATGAAAAAACAGCATACGAAATCGTAGCATTCGATTTTGATGGCACACTACGAGCTTTTAATTCAGAAAACGCTATTGCAATAGCTTTGGCAGGATTGGATGAAATAGTTAATGATATCAAACGAGATACCCCACCGTTTCCCGACCTGCCGCCGCAGTTCCTTGCTGCAGCACAGAAGAAGTTCCCTAAAGATCCTGTTGATGAGGCTGCACTTCTTGCTGCGCTTAATCATGCGTTACCTATTATTAAGCAGAAGAAAGAAACTTTTGGATACCCCAAATTTTTGACCGATCCACAAAGCAAAGAAATATTAGCCGAAGCTGATGTTGATTTAGACTTTCAAAAAGCCGCTACGCAGCATTTAAAATTTAATGGCTCTGAAAAAAGCAAGGAAAATCTGAAAAAACTTTTTCAACACTTTAACTCCAGTAATGGAAAAAAGGTTATTATTGTTACCAAAACAAAACCACACTATGTAGAAAACATTAAAGCTTTCTTAGTAAAAGAAGGGATCGTAGCAGAAACAGATATTGGCAATGTAACTATAATCGTCTCTCAAGTAAGAACCAACCCAGCCATGAAGAAAGATGACAAACAAGCACATCATATTGTGGCGATGATGGCGTTTTATGCAGAACAACCGTCATCTCAACAGCCAAAAAAACTAGGAGACCGTAGGATAAAATATACATTGCTTGATGATAAAGAAAAATACACCCAAGCGACTACTGATAAACTCTATGATGACACAATAATTGCGGATGTTAGAAAAGCACTGCGCATTGATGAGCCCAATGCTGATTTAACCAACAAAGATTATGCGATGGCCGCCATGAAAAAATTACATCCTAAATGGTTTGCACAACAAAGTTCTTTTTTATGGATAGAGCTCAGCGGAAAACCTTCTGACAGCACAGAAAATAGAGCAGCAAGAGAAGATAAAATCTTCAATGAACACATTGATTCTTTTATCAAAGAAATGGTCGACTACGCCAAGAAGCATGCTACCTATAGTGGAATTCCAGTAATGGATCGGGTAGCAAACAAGCTTGCAGGCGACCCTGATCCTTTTGAGGCACTATGGCAACAAACATCAGATTATATTGATTATGGAAACCATTCGGCCACGGCGAGCAGGTCCTTCGGTCATTAAGAGATCATAGAAGTTTATAGGTTAAAAGAAGGCCTAGATTGTAGCTGGGTTAGTGGGGTCAAGTCTACGATCTACGAGTTTGGCCTTATTTTGTACAAATGTATAGATCGTAGACTTGACCCCACCAGCACATACAAATCAATCTTCTGCCCCCTTAAGCACGGCTAACAACAATGGATTAATCACTAAATAATTTCCGCTGGGATCTTGCTCAAGATAATCTTTTTCAACCAAGACATTTACAGCAGTTGAGATTGAACTCGTTGCCATGGCTAAGCTAGATGATGTCTCTTGGCTTTGTAAAGATTTAACTTCATGATTGGCAATGTATTTAAGCAAGCGTCGTTGCCCTAAGGGTAGCTCAGCTAATTCGTGTAACACATCGCTCCATTCCTCAGCAACCACTTTTTTCCACGCCCGCTCAATATCTTCCGGCTTGGGTAATTGTTTACAAATTTGCCAAATACTGTCACAAAGATAATTAACATAATAAGGATGCTGGTTTGATAAGTCCATAATTTTACTAAAGGTTTCCTCAGTTAATTTGCTACCCCAGGTATCCACCGCAATTTTTTGGATATGTTTTTCATAGTCACTCATTGAAATGCGATCGATCTTAATTTTCCGACATAACTTATATAAAGGCCGATTTTCATCGTCAAACAAACTAAGCAACAAAGAACGAATACTACCAGAAAATATAAGTGACAAGCATTGCATCTCTTGTGCGGCCGTTCTTATTGCACCTTCAATTCCAGCATGTTTGCTAATGCGATCGATCTCTTGGAATTCATCGAAAAATATAACCGCTCGTTTATTTTTTTCGCGTAACAACTTTTCAACCAACAATAAAGCTTCGGCAATGACCACAGATAGATTAACTTCTTTTTTAGGAATTAATTTCAGACTGGCCACATCATTTCCGAGTGAAAATAAAGGTTCTAAATTAGATACATATTTCTTTATTGAAGCTGTCAGTTTTTCTACTCGGCCAACCGCTATACCAACGAGCTTAATAACACCATCCAAAATAAGCTGGGCAGTTTCTTGCTCTGTAGTCGCTAGATGAAAATTGATTTTAACAGATGGGAACTCTGCTTTTTCGACAGCCTTTTCGGCCAAACTCGATTTGCCATAGCGCCTGGGGGCGATTAGGAGCGTGTGTTTGCAACTTTTGATATTGCCTACTAACTGCTCTGTTTCTTCTACCCGATTACAGAATGCCTTTCCATAAGCCTTCCCCAATGGAAACAATTGCCTGTTTTCATGCATATCTCATTCCTCCCTATTATTAAGTTCAAGTATTCTATCACGTTCGGAACCGTCACGTAAATAACCGTCACGTAAATGTCCGTCACGGTTCCAACCGTGACGGTTGGAACCGTTATTTTCTTCCAAACCAGCCCCTCAAGTTGAGCCATTCAAGTTGAACCATACAACTTGTACTGTTCAACTTGAATGATTCAAGTTATACCCACCTCCTCTGCTTTTTTAAGCCAAGGCACCACCCTCAAAGCGCTTGCTAATTAAGATATGATTTTCACCGACAGCAAAGGCAAAATAAATCTCCCCAAACCTAACACCAACTTGAAAGAAATTCGATAGTAGGCTATATCTTACTATGAGGCATGAAGGCGGCTGACCTCTTAAAGTTAGCCGACATATCGGCGATCCAAATAGAAACATAGCTTAAATTACACAGCAGACCGAGGAAATATTTATGGCAGACTTCAAAGAAATAATGGACGGACTAACAAATTTACATAAAAAAATACCGCCAGAAATAAAAACATCAAAAAAAGAGGTGGCTGCAATAAGCGATGAATTGCTACAAGCCGTTATTATGGGCAACATTAAATCATTAGAAAAAACCCTCAAGGATCAAACTAAATTATATGCGCCAGATGATCAAAAAGATATTCAAATTACCTTACTTGAAAAAGCTCTCATTGACTATTATTGCTGGTTAGCGAATAAGAAAAATAATATTTTTAGTGCGGGCGGACAAAGTAAAGTTGATAGTTTAGAAAAATATTTAAATGATTATCAAAAATTTATTAATGATAATTTTGGAATTACTTTACCTGCGTTAAATAAGTTACCCATAGGTTATGAATTTGTATTTGAAAAAGCAGAAAAATGGCAGTGGCGAATTGTTAAAACACTTGGATTTAATGATGAAAAAGAAATAACTGGCTTCACAGAATTCGTCACCACAAAAGAACATAATCAACGTAATGCTAAAGTAAAGAAAATACTGCAACCCCCTGAAAACCTTATGAGCACAGCGAAACCACGTTCGCCAAAATCTCCACGATTAACAACTCCAAACCATGATGATAATGTCGGGAAATCAAAAAAATCAAAGTTTGAAGAAAAAAGAGAGCAATCTGATAGAGATGAAGCCGATCGACACGCGCCAATGTCTCATCCAGGTTCATCTTCATTTTTCCCAAGTTCAACGAAATCGTCAGCCTCAAATCTAGGCAGCACAGTCCCCACAAGCGGAGCAAGACCACCCAAAGTAGTCCTAGTTGTATCTAGCACTGGGCGTAATACCCCTCCAAAGCCACTACCGAAAATGGATGATGCAAAAAATGCTGAAATGCCCTCCGAAGGAATTCTGATCATGATAAATGACAAAACTATTCAAAAGGACTTGGATGCAAAAAATGAAGCTTGGAAAGCATTAACTGCGAAACTGCACGCGAGAAAAGCTTTAGTTGTTTGTAATACAGAAAGCGATTACAATACAGACCCAAAAATCGAAGCAATTTTTTCTTCAGCTGTCAGCGAACAGGGAAACACTCGTATCGTAACTCCGTCTTCTGAACAAAAAAATAATCAATTAGGGTTATTATTAGTTAATTTAATACTCTACCACAGAGCGTTTAAAAATTTTCCTGCTAAAATAATTATAGATATGAAATGTGTCGACGAGGCAACATTAGTCGATAGAAAACCTGATGATGACAGCATAAAATTTGCTAGAGAATATTTCGAGCGCAAAACTTATGAAGGATTGACCTCCGGGTTACATGAAGAATCAACGGCCAAAGAAATAAGCTCATATTTCCAAAAGCATTCGACAATAACCGAGTCCATTAATAAAGAGATCGAGGAAGCAGCTGCATATTTTAAAACTTCCACTATTACCTCTGTGGACGCAACAAAAAGCGATAATTTCCCGCAACAAATAGACGAGCTTGTTGTGAGGCTTTTTCGTCCATTACCGCCAACACCAGCTCGACCACCCACTCCGCCACGGCTAGCTAAACCATAACCGCTCCAAACGTTGCCTATTGATAGCCCCCTTTTCAAAACAACTCTACCCATAAACGAGCAGTAAATATTTGCCGGGTATTGATTGGCTCGACTTGTGCAAGCGCCGAGTAGAGAGGCAGGCGCAACCTTCGCCCGAAAGGGCGGCGTCATGGATGACGCCGCTCGCTAGTAAACAGGGATGTTTGTCTAGCGAGCAAGTGAGCACGCCTCGAATACGAGGAGCAAGCTTGCACAGGAGAGACAAGCAATACCCGGCAGATATTTACCTCATTTATGGGTAACGACATGTTTTTCAAAGGGGGGAATTATTCAACCACATCGCATCGCCGTAGCTGTAAAACCGATATTTTTCAGCGATGGCAGTTTGGTAGGCATGCATCACGTTTTCGTAGCCCGCAAATGCGCACACCAACATTAATAAAGTAGATTGTGGTAAATGGAAATTGGTGATGATGGCATCGACGCAGTGAAACTTAAATCCAGGGTATATAAATATTTTTGTGTCGCCCATAAAAGGTTGAATGCTGCCACTGCGTGCAGCTGTTTCTAAACAACGTACACTGGTCGTACCCACGGCAATCACACGTTTGTTATTTGCTTTTGCGTTGCGAACTTTTTCACAAACCTCTGCTGAAATTTCGGCATATTCTGCGTGCATCACATGTTCAGCAATATTTTGCACCCGCACTGGCTGAAAAGTGCCTGCGCCTACATGCAAAGTAACAAAATCAATTGCAACACCTTTGTCGCGTAATTGTTGCAGCAGATTTTCATCAAAATGCAAACCAGCGGTTGGCGCTGCTACAGCACCTAAATGTTTTGCATAAACAGTTTGGTAGCGTTCTTGATCGATGTTTTCATCTGGGCGGTCAAGATAAGGCGGCAATGGCATGTGGCCAAAAGTATTGAGAACATCTAACACTGTTTTATCCGCAGGGAATTCGATCTCATAAAGATCGTTTTGGCGTGAGAGGACTTTAACAAAAATCTCGCCCCTACCCTCACCCGCCTTCGGCACCCTCTCCCAAAGGGAGAGGGGAATCGGAAAATTTTTCAACGCCTTACTCGCCCGCACATGCGCTAACACGCGCTGCTGATCTAAAATTCGCTCTACCAAAATTTCCACTTTACCGCCAGAAGCTTTATGGCCAAACAAACGTGCGGGAATTACTCTGGTGTTATTTAAAATTAATAAATCACCGGGATTAATGAGGTCGATAATATCGTTAAATTGACGATGCGCAAGCACACCAGTAGACCCGTCTAAGCACAATAAACGACTAGCACTCCGTTGTACATTCGGATATCGTGCAATTAGCTCATCAGGAAGATTATAATCAAAATCAGAAAGTATCATAAAAATATCTAATTGCTCTTTGCAAAATCAGCCATATCCCAGATCGGAAGAAACACACCCAAAGCCAGTAATAACACCACCCCAGCAACACTTAATAATAACAAGATGTTAACATCTTCCGAAAGCCGATCAATAGCTGCTTTAACTTCTTCTTCATAAAAATCGCTGACCTGCACCAACATATCATCGGGGCGACCGGTTTCTTCACCGACTGATAACATTTGCAAAACCAGTGGCGTAAAAAGTGTAGTGCTTGCCGCTGCTGCGGTAAGGTTTGCGCCGTGTTCAATAGCATCCTTCATCAGCAAGATGCATTGACGCGCATATTTATTATCACCAACATTAGCAGCTAGTTCAATGCCCTCGGCCACGGGTATATCGGTACGCAGAATGATGGCATAGATGCGCGTGAAGCGTGCTAAAATTATTTTATTAATTAAATGCCCAATGATCGGCAATTTTAATTGATATTTACCCCACCACAATTGCACCGCTGGCTGCTTAAAATAATGCACTCCCAATATAGCAGCACCGATAACAACTATTAAGATAATAACGATATGACCAACCAGAAATTGTGAAAATCCAAATATAATGCGAGTAGGCAACGGTAATGCATGATGAAAACCAGAGTATAATTTTGAAAACGCTGGGATAACAAAAAAACTGATAATCAACATTCCCGCTACAGCCGCAATTAATACAAATGCCGGATAATGAAAAGCGGCTTTGGTTTGTTTTCTGGCGCTACTCTCTAACTCAAGAAAGGTAACAATTTCTAAAAACATTTGATCAAGATGCCCGGTTTCTTCACCCACTTGCACGAGCTTTATCATAAAACTAGAAAATACCCTGGGATATTGCATCATAGAATTTGCTAAACTTTGGCCACCAGCGAGATGCCTGGAAACACCCTGCAATGCCTCAGCAAAAATAGGGTTACGCACGGTCTCGGCCAGTCGTAATATGGCGCTGGAAATAGGAATGGCGGCCTTAGTCAAACCATGCATCTGCCGAGCAAACATCGTCATCTCATCGGTAGAAACTTTTTTATATAACAAATGTTCATTTAGATACTTCATGAAGGAAACAGCAGGCTTTATAGGTTTAATTGAAATAGGAACAATGCCGCGCTTAAGCAATAGATCGGCAGCTTGATCGAGGGTATCGGCATCGAGTTTACCTTGACTCAACACACCCAAGTTATTACGCCCACGATAGTTGAATTCTGCCATAGTTTGCTCGATTTAAACTTGTCAAACAGTAAACTGCGCCGAAATACGCCATATTTCTTGCAATGTCGTAATTCCTCTTAAAGCTAGATCTAACCCTGTTTCAGTTAAAGTTTTGTATCCCGTTTGCTTCGCTGCCTTAGCAAATGCAGATGTATCATTATGGCGCAGCGCATCTTCCATCTCAGAATTAAATTCCAAAAACTCATACACACCAATGCGGCCTTTAAATCCTGAATTGTTGCAACGCGAGCAGCCCTTGCCATGTTTTAGCGATAATGGATCCGGTAATTTTTGATGTAGAACTTCGTTTAGCCAAAAGATCTCTGTTTCATTAGGTTTATAGGGTTCTATGCAATTGTCGCAAATACGCCGCACCAAGCGTTGGGCAATGATCAGACGCACCGCAGCAGCAATCAAATAACCTTCATTATCTAAATCGAGCAAACGCATCGCACTGCTCACCGCATCGTTGGTATGTAATGTTGCCAAAACTAAATGCCCGGTAATAGCTGCTCTTAACGCGATATTGCCAGTTTCTTGATCGCGGATTTCACCCACCATTATAATGTCTGGATCATGGCGCAATGAAGTGCGTAGCACCCGTGCAAAATCAAGATCAATAGCTGGATTCACTTGTATTTGATTAATGCGCGGTAATCGATATTCGATAGGATCTTCTACCGTAATAATTTTTTTCTCGCTACTATTGAGTTCGTTAAGAATGCTATACAGAGTAGTGGTTTTACCACTCCCGGTGGGGCCTGTCAGCAAAACCATGCCATAGGGTAAATGAATATATTTACGCAATACTATTAGTTCGGCGTCGGTCAAACCGAGTTGACTCAGTTGCAACAAGGATGCGGAATTATCTAACAAACGCATAACGATAGTTTCGCCGCTCTGCACAGGTAAAACCGATAAACGCACATCGATATTATGATTTTTTACTTTAATGCTAAAGCGCCCATCTTGCGGCATACGGTGTTCCGCAATATTGAGTCGCGCCATCAATTTAAGGCGCTGACATAACGCCGCCGCGATGCGTTCTTCTTTGATCACTTGCTCATACAACACACCATCGATACGTTGTCGTATGCGCACTATATTTTCTTCCGGTTCAATATGAATATCAGAAGCGCCGACTTGCACCGCATCTTCAAATAACGATTGTAAAAATTTAACCACCGGAGCATCACTCGCCCCTAACCCTACGCCTAATTGCTTCACGTCAAAATCGGTTTTGTGCAACTCTGCCGAAAGCTCTTCCGCAAAACCGACAATTTGTTCGGTGTGTCGATAAACCATATTAAAAATTTTCAGCAAATCATCTTCAGCCACTAAAGCAAATTGTAACGGACGTTTGAGCAATGCAGACAAACCATCGACCGCATTAATATCTTGCGGATCTACCATTCCCACTAAAAAACCTTCGGGCGTATCACTCAATAAAATTGCGCGAAAACGCCGCCCATGAATTTCGCCCAATTGCTGCACTAAAGTAGGGTTAACGTTATAATGTTTTAAATCGATAAAAGGAATTTTCAACTGATCTGCTAAAAAATTTAAAAATCCTTTTTCATCGATATAACCCAATTTAATTAATATTTCACCGAGTTTACCACCCTTTAATTGTTGTTCGGCCAACGCAGTAGTTAACTGCTCGGCAGTGATTAAATTATTACTGATAAGGCGTTCACCCAACGGGAATCTTTTACGTTCCATAAAAAAATGATCTCCAAAATTTTAATTTAACACTTGAATCCTACTCTCAACATATGCTTGTAATTGCGGGCTCAAACCGCCGCTGACATCCGCATTTTGATAAGCTTCTCGCGCCGCTTTCGCTTTACCAAGTGACTCTAATGAAGTAGCAAACCCTACCCATAAAATACCATTGTTGGGATATTGCTGCACCAGTTGATCATAGAGTTTTGCAGCTTGTAGAGGGCGCCCAACGCGCTGATAGATAGCAGCCATTAACGCGTAGTAATCCGGATCCATCGCTAAGGGTGGTCTGGCTGCTTGTAATACAGCTAATGCTTGTATCGGTTTGCTTTGTAACATCAAAACTTGTGCTGCCAGTTTTGCTAAGGTGGCAGATTGTGGTTGCAACTGCAAACCATCACTGGCCACTTGTTCTGCTTCGTCGACCTGATGTTGTTGTACTAATAGCGTAATCAACGTTGTGCGTGCAACAAGATAATTAGGTGCTTGTTGTATTAGATCGCGTAAAGTACTGATAGCTTCTGGCACTTGATTTTGCTGTATTAAATCCACCGCATGTTGCCAGGTCGCATCAGCAAATTGTTGCGATGATAGCGGTTGTAAAATCTTTTTTACTGAATTTGAACTTTGGTCAGTGGTCAAGGTGCTGTTTTCGGCTTGCTTTAATTTATCAAGCGTGCTGTCATTAATCACCATCGCATCGGGGGATGCCGGAGTGGTAGTAAAATTCAATTGGTTTTTATTTGCTAAATTCAAAATCAATTTGGGTGAAGCGCTTTGATCCAACTGCACACTCTGAATATCGATGTCGGGCATAAGCGCCAGTGTAATCTGTAAAGCATCGCCCACATTCACTGCTTGTAAATCTTTGATGGCTGTTTGTTGATTCGTTAGTGGCAACAAAGGTTCGGCCAGTTGGGTATTATCTAAAATTAAACTCAAACTATTTTGGGCAAAATTACGCGTCACACTGTAATGCACACCCCGGTTTAAATAGACCGTCAGTTGGGTATTAGCTGCATCACCGGTCACGCCAATAGCGCGCGCTAAAACAGATAACTGTGATTTTTGTTGTACGATTGGCAGAGCAGCAATAACGGGTGCGGGAGCTACTGTAATAATCTTCGGCGTAACCTTAGGAGGTGATGGTAAATGACTGGGAGCAGATATCACACGCCAAATAATAAAAATCAATATAACGATAGCTAAGCCTACAGTGACACCCCAAAGAATAATTTTTGCTAAAGAATTGTTATCAAGCTGAGCGTGGCTATATAAACCTTTTAATAAGTTACTTTCAGAAACGGGGCGGCCGCTACGGCGTTGCTCCAAATCTTTAAGCATTTGATTAATCAGGCTCATAGACCAACCATCCCAGGTATTACAGCAAATGATGATATTTGATAATTAATATTATTATACTCACAACCAACACCGCAGGGATCACTATCGCCAGTTTCAGCAATTGATAGAATGGCGCAGCCACTGATTCCGTATCACGTACCGCCATATTAACAGCTTTATGTTCTACTCTGGTTTCACCACGACCGTACGCTATCATCATGGCTTTATGACAAAGTATATTAATTAAACGTGGTATACCTTTAGTTTTACGATATAACAAATCAGCTGCCTTGCGGGTGAATAGAGGCCCTAAGGTGTGCCCCGCTTTTGCCAAACGATGGCATAAATAATCTTCTAGTTCAGTGCGATTAAGCGGGTTCAAATAATGCGAAAAAGTAATACGTTGTTTTAATTGACGCAAATTAGCTTGGTTCAGACGCACATCTAATTCGGGCTGACCAAACAACACCACTTGCAATAATTTAAAGGTGTTGGTTTCCAAATTGGTTAATAAACGCAGTGCTTCTAAACTTTCGGTGGTCATCGCTTGCGCTTCGTCCATTAACAACACCACACGCTTACCTGTTGCATGTACTTCGATCAATTTATTGGTAATCAATTCTAACAAAGCATGCTGTGATCGCGGATAAGGAGCGGCTAAACCCAACTCTTGCGCCAAAGCCACACGCAAGCCAGCTGGATTAAGATCTGGGTTAGGAACATAAGCCGTGATAAAATCATCGCCTAAGCGCTCTAGCAACAAACGACACAATAATGTTTTGCCTGTGCCGACTTCACCCACCACTTTGATAAAACCCTCACCATTGCGCAAGCTCACCAACACCACATTCAATGCCGATTGATGGCCAGGCAAACGGCAAAAAAATTCTGTATTCGCGGTTAACGCAAATGGCATTTCTTTAAGATTAAAATGTTCTAAGTACATAATATATTATCGACTTAAAAGTTAATGGCCTGTTTCAGCCATAGTGCCAAATGTTTCAGGGTATGCACCCACATGAAAGCCGCGATCAAGATTTTGGTAACGCGCATTGGTCGCTTTAATATCATTTGTATACGTATCGCAATCAACCACTGACGCCCGCAACAGAATGACTAACTCGCTGCGATTAGAAAGTTGGTTGGTATTGCGGAATAAAGTGCCGACATAAGGAACGCGACTGATGCCAGGCGTTTCTGCTAATTGTTCTTGCGTCGCGTTCTGCATCAAACCACCAATAACCACTATCTGGCCGTTTTGCGCCCGCACGATACTATCGGATTCACGAATCGTGCTCTCAGCCAATGGTAATGTAATATTGCCTTGCGTGCCTAAATCGATCGTTTGGTTCTGTTGCGTGACCGTGCTCACTGAGGGATGAATATGTAAAATAATATTACCGGCGTCACTGATCTCTGGCGTTACATCTAAAGTAATGCCGGCAAAAAATGGCGTTAACCCGACACTAGAAGAAGTAGTCGCTGACGATGAACTGGGAGTTACATTCGACGTAACACTGGTCACAAAGAAATTGTCTTGCCCGACTTTGATCACCGCTTTTTGATTATTAATGGTATCTACGCGCGGGCTTGACAATACCTGCACGTCGCCTTGATTAGCCAGCAGATTAATCATTTGTTGAAAATTGCCCCCACCAAACGTCAAATTGAGCATACCGCTAAATGCACCACCGGGCATCACCTCTGCAGTATTACCCACCTGCACCAAACCAATAGCTTGCCAATTGATGCCGGCCTTATAAGAATTACTTAATTGCACTTCTAAAATTTTTGCTTCTAAGATTACCTGCCGCTGCATACTATTTTGAATATTATTCAGATAATGGCCTACTTCACGCAATTCGACCGGGTAAGCATGTACTACTACAATTCCTGCATCGGGATTGATAACAACACTACGACCATCTTTGTCACCAATCAGAGTGATTAAAGTCGCTTGTAAATCTTTCCAAAAATCCATTTGTGATGTGGTATTGACCTGGCTGCCTGAGCCACTCACTCCAGAGCCACCTGTCGTGCCAGGGTTATTCGACGGCGCAGGTGTAGTACCACTACTTGAGCTACCCGAGGTAGTCGTGCCCACCGTCGTGAGATCAGTAGATACCAATTGGGTTTGCGATTGTCCAACACGTTTTACATCTAAATAATTGACGTGGAATATCTGAGTTTGCAATGCCAGCGGTAACACTTCAAAACCATATTGTGTACGTTGATATTCATAACCATACATATCGCGTGCAGCTTCCATCGCTTCTGCCACCGTGACATTTTTTAAATCTAAAGTAATCGTACCTTTGACATCGGGGCTTACGATCATGTTATACGGTGTCCCTTGCACTAAGCCCATAAAAAAAGTGCGCGCGGGTGCGTCTTTTACCGAAACATTAAAACGTGGTTCTACCGTGTTTGCTGCAGTATTCGCAGGCAGATTGAGACCCATCGTAGGCATTAAAGCATCGCTGACTGCCGAGGGCGGTTGCGCTCTAGGCATTGAACGCATGGCTACTTTTTGATCTTGAATTTCACTGGATTGTAAATCAGCATGAATATCGTCAAGGGCGGTATTATATTTGCCTGGCGTCACACAACCAGCAATTAAAAATCCCAATAAATTTACCACCAATAAATAGCCAAGAAAACGTTTCATTGCGCGCCCCCCTTATTCGTCACAGGAGTTTTTACGCTCCTATCAACCAAAGGCAAGCTAATAGCCCCGGTTGGGCCTTGCAAAAAGACGGCTTGACTGGTGATTTGGGTGATTTGATAATTCTCAATACTCGCACCCACCTCTAAAAATTGTCCGTTGATAACTGCCATGTTTCTCTCGTGCGATGTAAAGATTGCCATCAAGGTCAGGGGGCTGTTCAATGTTTGTGCATTGACAGCATTATACCCCACTGGTGGCGCGGTTGGGTCGACTAGGTCAGCATAGCAATATTGGGCAAAAAATAATAGACCACCCAACAGCCAAAATATTCCTTTTTTAAACATCCAGTAAGTTCTCTTGAAAGCTCAAAACATGTAACTTTAGAGTAATTTTTGCTTGCGGGTATTTGACTACTTGATAATCCAGCTCATCATAAAAAAAATACCAAGGCAACGTTTCCAAAAGCTGTAGGTACTCTAAAGTGGCCGCATAATTGCCACGGAATTCAAGCACAATAGCATGTTCGAATAACTTTTGGCTATTATTTTGGCCAGAGGCTTGCACCACCGTAGGCAGAGAATTGGTGACATGCGCCAACACGATGCCATTACCCGGTGTCAGCAATGTCTTAGTGGCTATCATCGCCGCTTGCGAGTTAGCTAGCTCCTTAAAATAAACATTCAATTGTGCGTTTTGTTGGTCGAGTTGTTGTTGCAAAGTAGCGTTGGAACCAATGGCATTCGCTTTTACTAACGCATCAACCTGCTGTTGCGCATCGGATATCTGTTGCGTGGTGGTTTGCAGATTGTCGAGTAAAGTTTTATGGCTGCTGGCCAAAAAAGAACCCAATGCTCCGTACCATAACAGAAAAAGAACAAACAGCGCTCCGATTAAAAAATATTGGCGTTCCCGTTCGGAAGCGTCTTCTAACCACTGCATGAATTTTGCGAGTTGTTCTTGCATGGTTCAACCGTTGCTATTCGCCGTCAAAAGAAAACTAATGGACTGCACATTGGCAGCGGGATAATTAAGGTTAAAAATTTCAAACTTCATTCCTTGTAACTCCGGATCTTGATTTAAATTCCGCGTGAATTGTACTAGAGCAACCGCATTCAGTGCACTGCCGGTTAAACTGGTTACTTTATCCACTTGACTAATGCGGATATTTTTTAACCAAACACCCGGCACAATGTCTTTGCTCAGTTGTGTAAAAACGCGCAAATAAACACCTTGCTTTTTGCCTTCTTTGGCCTCGTTCGATCGTTGTAGCAATTGACTATTGCTAGCCAACCATTGTTGCATGAGTTGACGCTCACTCACTAATTTAGCGGCATTCGCTTTCGCCTGAGTCAGTTGATCTTGCGCTGCTGTCTGAAGCACTTGTAATTTTGCTAATTCACTGGTCTCTGCACTATTGCGAATGTATTGATAAACACTCAGCAACAAAAATAACACTGTAAAGATCATGCAAATCTGTATCATTAACACTGGCGATAATAAAGATTTTGTTGCTTGTGGTAATGCTTTAACAAGATTGATTTGTTGTAACATAGGTTTATATTTCGCGTAACGCGCCCCCGATAACAGCTAAACAATGCGTTTGTAATTCCTCATTCAACTCCAATTGCGTGGTTAAAACAGATCGCAGATCTAATTCCTCTACTTTGCCCACTAAATTTGCCGTCAAGTATTCCAGCAGTTGTGGTTGTTTGAGTGTGATTAACATTTTAGTTAGCGCGGGTTGATGCAGTTGGCTTTGATAATAATCCATCGATCGCTGTACATCTAAAATAAATCTTTCTAATAATTTTTCTTGTGATTCATTCAGGGTTGCGGTTATTTCAGCTGCAAGCAAGGTTAAATTGGGCTGTATAATATTGCGTGAATGATATAAACAACCTTGACGGACTATCACTAATAAATTGTCACTGCCGTTTGTCCAGATCAAGGTTAATCCTTTTTCTTCTTTATCAAACAACATGGCACAATTACGTAAGGCTAATTCTGGAATATCAATCGTGGTTAATATAAGACCACTGGCTTGCACCACTTCAGCGATTTTTTGCAATTGATTACGATGTGTTACTACTACATTTAAGTTGTTTGGTTTATTACCAATCGTCGTAGCCGCAGGGGCGGCAAAATAGTCAATGGCCGCATCGGCAACCGGGAAGTCAATCAAATCTTTGATATTCCAAGATAAAGCCGCCGCCATTTCACTCGGCTCAACGGGTAATGCGGCTACTGACAATATTTTATAATCTGCCGGTTGCAATAACCAAGAACACGCAACACCTTGTAAATTGTGTTCTGCTACCAGGGAAGTCAAAACAGATAATTGCTCGGTGATTGCACAAGCAACAAACTGACAATGTTGTAAAACTGGCCCTTTTACACTGGGGAGCACATAAGCCAATGCCAGCCCCTCTGTGCTGAAACTAATACTGCACAAGCCTGGCAGCGTCGATTTTGGTTGTCCGCGCTTGAAGATACGTTTAATCTCATCCAATGAAAATATTTTTGACATATAGTTTAACTATTTCCTTAGATTTAAGGCGTGATGCCTATGCCCCTAAATGTTACCGCACCACCAGGCCCTGTCAAAGTACAATTTGCGCCTACACCATTGCTCAGCGCAGTTGATGTCACCGTATAACCTGCGGGCAACGCCGCACCCGGCAATAAAGCAGGAATGCCTGTGCAGTTGGTAATTGTTGCTCCAACGGCCACATTGGCAGTGCGTGCCGCAAAATTAGCCGCGCTGGCCGCCGCCAAGGCCGCCGCCACATTGTTGGTCGATTGAGTATTTGCGCGTGAATTCAAACTTATGTAGCGGGGAATCGCAATAGCGGCTAAAATACCAATAACAACAATAACGACGATGAGTTCGATAATGGTAAAACCATCAGTAGAATGATTGTGCATGGGTTGCGGCTTCCTTTGCTTTTTACTGTGACCAATCTATCATAGATAAAATATGGTACAAAATGGAATTTAATAAAATGCGATTTTTTTTCAAGCAAACTGGCTTTACCATGATGGAACTCATCGTAGTCATCTTACTACTTTCCATCATCGCCGCTTATGCTGCATCACGCTGGAGTTCGGGCGTCACCCCCAGCGCACAAGCACAACAATTAGCCGCCGATATCCGCTTCACCCAATCGCTGGCGATGACGCATAATCAAACTTATGTGATTACTTTTACTCCAGCTACGACGCCTGATAGTTATAATATTGCTACTCAAGCCACTCCTGGCACGCCACTCCCAAGCTTAGTCACTGGCAATACTTCGACATCATTTGTGTCAAACACCGCTTTCGGCGTTATCACAATCAATGGCGTAACAACTAATCAACAGATTTTTTTTGATGATTTCGGTATTCCTTATGCGGCTTATACTAGTTCTACCGTGAATACGCCATTATCGTCTGTTGCTACCATCAAAATTACTTCAGGCGGTAGCACACGCACTATTTCAATCAGCCCAACCACGGGCTTTGTCACGGTGACCTAATTATGCGCAACTTTTCTCAGCCATATCAACAAACCGGTTTTACGCTCATCGAACTGGTTATTTTTATTGTGGTTGTCGGCTTAGTCATTGCCTCGGTTTTTGTGCCGCTGCAAACTATTCTTGAAAATTCACCTAACCCAAATTATCAAGCCATTGTCACTGCTTTAGCGCAAGAACGTATGGAGATTATTTTAGCACAACGTTACATCAATGGTTTTGCCAGCCTAACTGCCGACCCGTGCCCTGGTTTAGGTGTTTGTGTGGCTGCACCAACGGGTTACACAATCTCACCGGCAGTCATCACTAGCCCTTTTACCGTCAATGGGGATGCTGCTTATAAACAAATTGTCGTTACCGTTACGGGGCCTGGCAATTCCAAAGCGGTGTTAACTAGTTTAGTAGGTAACTATTAATATGCAAAAATTAACTGCAAAACAAGCGCGCGGTTTTACGATGATTGAATTGATCGTAGTGATTGTGATCATGGGTATTCTTGCCGCCGTCAGCAGTAAAGCAATACAAGCAGGATTCAATAGTTATTATACCGGGCAAGATCTCACTACCGCTAATTGGCTGGGGCGTTTAGCGTTAGAAAATATGGAACGCAACATTCATGCTGTACGATCACCCGCAGATATTACCACCGCTAGCAGCACCCAATTAATATTTACCGATGAGAGTAACAATACCAACAATTACACCTTTACCCTCGCCACTAAACTTTTGCAATATAATTTTCAAGGTTTAGGTTTACAAACGTTAGCAAATAACGTGAGCAGTTTTGCTTTTACTTATTATGACAAAACCGGAACAGCGCTCACGCCCACTCCGCTCACTGCTGCACAGATATTGACGCTGCGTTATGTCACCATCAATTTTACTATTACATTTAATAATGTAATTTATACGTTTCGCACGACTGTTAACCCTTTAAATTTAAACCCAGCGCCATGAACACCATGAAAAAACAACAAGGTTTTTTAATTATTCTCGCTATTGCGTTGATACTACTTATTGGTTTTATTGGTGTAGCAGCGACTTATCTTTTTTCTAGTAATTCACGCTCGGGCTCTGATCACTATCAATCGGCGCAAGCGTTTTATCTGGCAACTGCCGGGTTAGAAGATGCTACCCATCAATTATTAGCGCCCAATATCGCCGATCGCACTCCTTGTAATGGTTTAAGTATTGCTAATGCTGCGCTAGGCGCGGGCGGTTATTTAGTGACTTCGTCGGGGGCGCCTTCTTCCCCCACGGGGGGAGTTACAACCATCAATATGACATCACCCTTATCAGCAACCGCAACCACGATTACGGTACTCAGCACGGCGAACTACCAACCCTCAGGTCGCATCATGATCGATAAAGAATTAATGAATTACACAGGAACAAACGGAACTCAATTTACCGGAATCACACGCGGTGTCGATGGCACTCCCGCAACCACCCATGTCACCGGCACTGTTGCGGCTGGTGGTGCTGCAATAGGGCAATATCAATGTAATATCAACAGTTCGCTAGGAGGCGTACCCACTACAACCTCTCCCACGGGTGTTAATGCCGCAGACCCGTATGGAAAACGTAATATTGCTGAAGCGGTGCAATTGCAAGAAGCATTCGCGGTAGGAGTTAACACGGCCAACTATGGTATCGCACACTGGAATAGAGATAATGCAACGGGTGGAGAAGTTATATGGAACAGTCTGCCCACTCTTGCCGGAGCGCAAACTCTAAATAGTGTCTCCATGATTTCTTATGCTGACGGTTGGGCAGTGGGCAATGCAAGAATTTTTTTACATTGGTCAGGAAATGCTTGGACGTCGGTAGCGACTACTGTACCCAATCTCATCTATAATGGTGTTTATTGTAATGCCAGCAACGATTGTCATGCAGTAGGTAATGCTTCTGGCACGATACCAGCAATAGTGAATTGGAATGGAACAACCTGGTCACAAACCACTTCAATCACTGGTGGAGTAGATAATGATCTTTATGCCATTAATTGTGACCGCAGTACAGATTGCTGGGCAGTAGGTGACAGAGCAGGTGCTAATAATGTTTTTTATCATTGGACAGGAAGCTGGAGCACTTCTAACCCAGGCGGACTCACAGGAAACATATTCAAGGGTGTATTTTGTAATAGCACCACTGATTGTTGGGCGGTGGGAGCAAACAATACGTTTGCCCACTATAACGGAGCTTGGAGCAATTCGGTAGCGACTGGTATGCCCAGTGTTAATTATAATGGCATCTTCTGTAACAGCACTACGGATTGTTGGGTAGTAGGTGTGGTTAATGCAGCAGAAGATTTAATCTTACATTGGAATGGAACTGCTTGGAGCCGCTTTGCCGCTCCCACTACTGGAACTGCCAATCTACTGAGCGTTACCTGTGCCACACCCACCGACTGCTGGGCCGTCGGCGCTGCTAAAGCCTTCCTCCATTATAACGGAACGACTTGGATCAACGTTCCAGCGGGCATCACTACTAATGCACCCAATGTGCAATATAATAGTGTTTCTATTGTCACCCCGACTGGCCAACCACAAGCGGCATGGAATGAGAATTGATCTAAACTCAGATATGGTATTTAAACTTTTTTTGTATTATATTTTGAAAAACTCATGCATTAATTTCAAGGAAACGGAACATTGAAAACCAAAAACTTAGCAGCAGGTTTTACCCTCGTCGAACTTATCGTGGTTATTGTTCTTATCGGTATTTTAGCGGCGGTGGCCATCCCCCGCTTCATCAATCAAACCAGCAATGCGCGTAAAGCCTCCTTAAATGGGCTAGCGGGCGCTGTTAACAGCGCAGTGATTTTGTCAGAAGCTGAATACCGCGCAGAAGGAAACAGTGCAACCACCAGCCTGGTTAGAACAATAACCATGGATAATGTGACTGTTTCGGTAGTACCTGGCTCAGGCGCACCATCCGCCTCAGTAGCAGGCATCGGCACCGCTTTAAATAATTATACTGGTTTTGTTATTGGCACTCCTACTGCGGGGGTCATACCTTTTACTCTAACAACCAATCAACCCACTTGTTCGCTCACCTATGCGGATAACAACTTAGGAACAGCCACACCGGCAACTGCCCAGCCTATCGCAACACCTATTGTGACAGGCTGCTAAAACACAAACTTTAATTTATTACTAGAATATAATTTATTTTTGTACTATATTATAAAAGATTGTGGGTAGGCTTCCTGCAATATGGACTCACTTTGAAGAGACCCAGTAGCACTCTGCAGAGTGAAATTTGTTAATTTCAAGGGTTATAAGGAATATTCATATGAAGAAACCATCTGCATCCGCAGGTTTTACCTTAGTCGAACTTATCGTCGTTATCGTTCTTATCGGTATCTTAGCTGCAGTAGCTATCCCCCGCTTCATTAACCAAACCAGCAATGCGCGTAAAGCATCCCTCAGTGGTTTACAAGGTGCTATTAATAGCGCAGTAATTCTGGCAGAAGCCGAATATAGAGCTGAAGGAAACACTGCAACAACCGCAAATGTTGCGACAATTACGATGGACAATATTTCTGTTGCAGTAGTACCTGGCACGGGAGCACCATCTGCCTCATCAGGAGGTATCGGTACCGCTTTAAATAATTTTTCTGGTTTTGTGCTTGGAACACCTGCTGCTCAGGTGGTACCTTTCACTTTTACCACCAATCAACCTAATTGCTCGCTCACTTATGCTGATAGCAGCGCAGGAGCAACTGTAGCATCAACTGTACAACCCATTGCTACTCTTGTAACTACAGGCTGTTAGAGAATTTTGTTTTATAGGTTGACCGGCGCACTACTCTGCTATAACCTTTCGGAAGATTGCCGGGGTGGCGGAACTGGTAGACGCGCCGGACTCAAAATCCGGTGGTGGTGACACCGTGTCGGTTCGATTCCGACCCTCGGTACCAATCTTTAGTAATTCAACAGAACTACAGCAAACGCTGCAATGCCTTCTTCTCTACCTGTAAAACCCATCTGCTCTGTCGTTGTTGCTTTCACATTTACTTGATCAATTGTTACCTTTAAATCTGCCGCTATATTGGCGCACATATGCACGCGATAAGGCGCTAATTTTGGCACTTGCGCAACGATGGTTATATCCACATTCGTTATGCTATAGCCCCGCTGTTCTAGTAAATCATAGACATGGCGCAAGAATAACCGACTATCAGCGCCCTGCCATTTTTTATCGGTATCGGGAAAATGCTGCCCTATATCACCCAACGCCGCCGCACCTAACAAGGCATCACATAGTGCGTGCAATACTACATCACCGTCTGAATAGGCCTCCATGCCCGCGTGGTGAGCGATTTCCACTCCCCCTAATATTAAACGCCTGCCCGCTTGAAAACGGTGTGCATCAAAGCCATGTCCAATTCGCATATAAAACCCTTTGCTAAATCGTTAAAAAATAGGTATAAAGCAGCTATGTAAGTAAATAATTCTGTCTGATATCGTTAAAAAAACTAAAAAGCCGCCCAAGACCAACTATTATTATATTAGAACCACTAAAAATTTGCGCAGGCGCAGTCTATGACAACAGCAACATTTTTAACTAACCATCTTTTAATCGCTATGCCGTCGTTGGTAGACCCCTACTTTTCGCATAGCGTAACTTATATCTGCGAGCACAACGAAAACGGTGCCATCGGCATTGTGATTAATCGCCCGCTTGATATTAACCTTATTGAGGTGTTCAAACAAATGGATATTGAATCGACTAACGCAAATGCTGATACATTTCCGGTGCTATGCGGTGGGCCGTTGCATCCGGAACGTGGCTTTGTGTTACATACCCCCGGGGGCAATTGGCGATCTACCTTAGAGATGAGCAGCGAAATTTCTGTTACGACTTCGCGTGATATTTTACAAGCGATTGCGCAAAACTTAGGGCCTTCAAACGTCGTCGTATCATTAGGCTATGCGAGTTGGGTCGCTGGTCAATTAGAAAAAGAAATAGTCAGCAATATGTGGTTAGTGTGCCCCGCCACCCCCGATATCCTCTTTAACACACCGCTACCCGACCGTTGGGATGCAGCAGTGCGTGCCTTAGGTATTGATATCAATAACCTTTCGAGTAGTATTGGTCATGCTTGAACAAGTCCTCCTTGGTTTTGATTACGGTTTAAAATATATCGGCGTTGCCATCGGGCAAACCTTAACACGTACTGCACGACCTTTAAAAAGCATTAGCGCACGGCAAGGAATACCGGATTGGGATGCACTGGATAAATTGATCGCAACGTGGAAACCCAATGCTTTGGTCGTTGGCATTCCCATCAGGATGGATGGCAGTGAACAACCCCTCACCCATCGCGCGACTGAATTTACTGAGCAATTGCGAGCACATTATCAAATACCGGTGTATCATGTCGACGAAAGATTATCCACCGTAGAAGCACGCTCGCGTTTGTTTGAACAAGGCGGTTATAAAGCATTAACCAAAGACGCCATCGATAGCACTTCTGCCCAATTAATTTTAGAAAACTGGTTACGAGATCATTAACATGAAAAATTCCCTGGTCAAAAATGAACAACTCCCCGATTTTAAAAATATTCACCCAGAAAATATTGCAACTAATTTAGATCAATTACTGAATGAAAACCGCGCCCGTATTGCTGCACTGCTCGCTCATTCGCAAACTTATACGTATGATGATTTAGTTTATCCGCTCGAAATTTTAGATGATCGGTTACAAAAATATTGGTCCCCCATCACTCATTTACATGCCGTCGCACAAACCGATAAATTACGCACCGCTTATCAGGCTTGCTTACCAAAATTGACTGCTTATTCCACTGAAATTGAACAAAACGAAACCTTGTATCAAGCGTTTGAGGCACTGGCAACAAGTGCTGCTTATAAAAAATTAGATATTGCGCAACAAAAATTGATTCAAGATCAATTACGCGATTTTCGTTTGAGCGGTGTCGCTTTACCACCTAAAGAAAAACAACGTTATGCCGAAATTCAAACGCAACTGGCACAACAAACCAACCATTTTGAAGAAAATATTTTAGATGCAACGCAGGGCTGGACCAAACATATCACCGATGAAAAAGAGTTAGCAGGCATTCCCGCACACGCTATTACCCAAGCACGCGCGACTGCGCAACAAAAAAATTTAGACGGCTGGTTATTTACTTTGGAATTCCCTTCTTACTACGCGGTGATCAGTTATGCACACGAGCGCACTTTACGTGAAACGATGTATCAAGCGTATGTGACACGCGCTTCTGATCAAGGCCCCAACGCAGGCAAATTTGATAACACCAAAGTCATGACAGAGATTTTGCAATTACGCAACGAATTGAGTCAATTGCTTGGCTTTAAACATTATGCCGAATTATCACTCACTACCAAGATGGTTAAAAAACCACAGCAAGTATTAGATTTTTTACAACAGCTTATCGACACCGTGCGCCCTAAAGCATTACAAGAATTGCAAGAGCTTGCTCAATTTGCAAAACAACAACTCGGCATTGCCGACCTCAAACCATGGGACGTCGCTTACGCCAGTGAAAAATTGCGCGAAAAAGATTATGGTATCAGCGATGAGTCGTTACGCCCTTATTTTCCGGAAGAAAAAGTATTAACAGGTCTTTTTGAGTTAGTTACACGTTTATATAATATTAATGTGCAAGAAATTAAAAATGTGGTCGCTTGGCACCCGGATGTGCGCTTTTTTGAAATTCGCGATCAAAAAAATGAGTTGCGTGGCCAATTTTATTTAGATTTATATGCCCGCCCCCACAAACGCGGCGGCGCGTGGATGGATAATTATTGCGATCGTATGCGTTATCACGATGGCACGGTGCAGACACCGATTGCTTATCTCACCTGCAACCTCACGCCACCCAACGCTGGTAAGCCTGCGCTTTTTACCCACGATGAAATCGTTACTTTGTTTCATGAGTTTGGTCATGGTTTACATCATATGTTGACCAAAATTGAATATGCTGGGGTTTCTGGTATTAATGGTGTGCAATGGGATGCCGTGGAATTACCCAGTCAATTTATGGAGTTTTTTACCTGGGAAAAATCCGTGTTAAAAGCAATCAGCAGTCATTATGAAACCGGCGAACATCTGCCGGAAAATTTGGCACAACGGATGATCGATGCCAAACATTTTCACACCGGTTTGCATTTGTTACGCCAATTGGAATTTGCTTTATTTGATTTTCGTTTACATATGGAATTTGCGCCTAGCAAAGATGCAAAACAAGTTCAAACATTACTCGATGAAATACGCGCTACGATTTCAGTAATTCCCGTGCCTGCTTATAATCGCTTTCAGCATAGTTTTTCGCATATTTTTGCCGGCGGTTACAGCGCCGGTTATTACAGTTATTTGTGGGCAGAGATGTTAGCCAGCGATGCGTTTGCTAAATTTGAAGAGAACGGTGTATTTGATGCGAGCACGGGTCAATCATTCTTAAAAAATATTTTAGAACGTGGCGGCTCACAAGATGCCTTAGAATTATTCATCGCCTTCCGCCGCCGCGAACCCACCATCGACGCGTTGTTGAAGCATCACGGCATAACCCAGAACACATAACCCCTAAAGCGTGTAAATAGCTACCAGGTTATTGCTTGTCTCTCGTATGCAAGCTTGCTCCTCGTATTCGGGGCGTGCTCACTTGTTCGCTAGACAAACATCCCTGTTTACTAGCGAACGGCGTCATCCATGACGCCGCCCTTCGGGCGAAGGTTGCGCCGCACCCTCTACTCGGCGCTTGCACAACTCGATCCAACCAATAACCTGGCAGCGATTTACGTTTCATATATTTGTGTGCGGGTAGGTCGCGCTCAAGGAGCGCAGCGACGGAGCCGACATGCGATGCTCAAATCATTATCGCTGTCGGTTCCGCTTCGCTTGAACCGACCTACGCAGAAAAAACATGAAATAACTTCTGTACGCAAGTGGATTAGCTGCAACGACAAAAGGAACCCTCACCCTAACCCTCTCCCAGAGGGAGAGGGGATCGGAAAATCCCAAACGCAGACCCACGATGATTGGCGAAGAAGGGCGTCGGGGAAGTGTCATAAGCAAACCGTCTGCATCAAGGACGAGGCAGACGAGCCTACAGGGACGTATTCATGGCGTGTTTGCGTTGACATTCCCCGACGCCCTTTCTTGCCTCGATCTTCCGTCTGCGTTTGGGATTTCAGAGCGATTTGCTGAACAGGTGTTGCAGGTCGGGGAAGTTGTCCCAGTTTTTCATGAAGCGTTTACGATCGCGTTTCGCAGCTTGACGCCAATACCAAGCGCAGCGATGAAAACGGAGTGCATCTAAATCTAACAAAATCGGTTGGCTGCCCGCTAACAAAATATTGGTGGCTTTAAAATCACCATGCGTGATTTGTGCATCGGCCAAACGACCAAATAAATGGGTGATTTTATCAGCAATAAACATCAACTCTTCAACCGGATTTTTTTCAGTCGCATAATCAAGTAACGAATTACCCGCCACATATTCACTGACATAATAACTCGTACTGCGCAACGGCCCATAACGCTTCTCAATCATCGCTACCGGTTTAGGCGTAGCAATCTGCGCTAGCCGCAATGAATGCGCACTACGCCAAGAAATAGCGGCGCGCGTCGTTCGCAATGCACGTCTCAAACTATGCCAAAAACCCTTAATATTATAACGCTTAACTACTAACTTATGACCATTAATAGTAACTTGACTAACCGTAGTCGTCGCACAGGCTTTCATTATTTTTGCCGTTGGCCCCTCTAAAATTGCTTCCGGGTCGTTCAACAAAATACGCATCGCCGTGGTGTCAAATGCCCAATCGCAGATCCAAACATGGCGCCAATTTTTTTGTGCAACAAATTCTTGCCCCTCACTAAATACTTTGCGCTGATAAGCATATAAACTTTGTCGGTGCGATTGTTGGATCCACTTTGTTAAATAGTTCAACTCTAACAAAGTAAAAGCCATCTGCCGTTTTTGAATATAATAGCGATAATAAATTTCATATTTTTCAATGCTTGCAACAGGCAACGCAGCAAGCAATAATGCTAAATTTTTTAAACCAACCTGCCATCCCACTGATGCACGCTGGGTAACTTTTTTCACCTGGCCTTCTGCTAACAGATAAATACAATGATGACTAATTAAAAAATTATCGATTGTCAATGTGCACTGTATCAACCCTGCATTATGTAAATTAGCCATGACCGCTATTAACCCACACACTAACTTATCACGCTTGTTATCATCGCTTTGCTTCCATAACACATCCCAATCATACGCGGGTTGGACAAATTCGAATATCAACACATACAAAGTTTTGCCTTGCGCCCAAGCCTGATGCAACAATTTCGGTGTAGGGATAGCATTAGCCGTAAGCAATTCAGAACTTTGCAAAACGCGTGCTGCCTGCCTTTTACTGCTAAAAGTTTTTATGATTACAGTTTGCCCACCCCATTGGGTTTGTATCGCACAATGCTGGCCTGGTATAACCAATAATACTTTTTCACAGATTAACGGCTGCAGTGAATTTTCTACTTGTAAAACTAATTGCATGTGCTCATTAACACCTGACAGAACAGCAAATTGTTTTTGTTTTTCTTTGCCATAGAGTTTCAATGCACGTTGTTCAATGGCATGTATTTGGCGACGTTTTTTAACCAAAATCTCTGCTAATGGTTGATCAAAATAAATTTTCAGAAAACGCAATCGGTCACGCTGCGTCAAGCCAATATCCATACTTGAGAAATAAAGACCCGCAACATCTTTAATGATCCAACGCGATGGTGTCTTTTTGCGTACTTGCGCCCGATGCAGATCGATCAAAGACAAATGCAAATTTTCAGGATCAAATTGTTCGTTGTGACGAGGAAGATCCAACAAAAAATGGCAAATATAAAAATCGCGGTGATTAACGCCATTTTGATGCAAAACACGCGCAATACGTGCTACTTCAGCGATTAAAGCTCGTTTAAGACGTGGTGCTGGTGGATGTTTGAGCCAATTGCGGCAAAAACCTTCTAAGCTGACATTATGAGTGAGTTCCCGTGTGATAAGAAACGATTGTAAACGCGCTGGATTAAATCCTAGTTGACCAAAACCTACCACTGGGGTGGTAGCAATATTCAATTGCGTCAGTCGTGCGATTGCTTGTTCTTCTTGTTGCGCACCCAACACTGGCAAACGTCCGCAGATTAAATTTTTGATAATTTCGCGCCAACCTACTCCACGATGGCATTTTGCAAAATAACCTTCACCGTTTATTTCAAAACGTAAAGTACGACGGTTTTTTTGTTCACGAAAAATTTTGCCACGCAAATCAAACACTTCTGCAAAAACATCTTTTCCTAACCAATGTTTTTGCAATTGCGCATCTAGCTTTAATTTGTTTTTAAACCACATAAGCTTCCCTCACAATGTTTCAAATAAATTGGCAGCATAAATCGGCAAACTATAAAGATCCGTATTCTCAGCATAATACAACGCATTCTGCTGCCATATTTTCCGCTGTTCCCTATTTAAAGCACTCAATAAACTTTGGTTCAATTTCTGCTGCGCAAACGGCATCGACACCACCGCACCCGCTTGAGCACGTTGCGCATGAAAAGCATAACCGCAATTCTCTGTCACTACTATTGGCAATCCTACCACCAGGGCTTCTAGTAATACCATGCCCGCTGTTTCTTGATAAGCCGGATGCAACAATAAATCAGCTGCGGCCATATAACAACCCACATTGTTACGCGCCCCTAAAAAAATTAGGCGATCGGCGATACCCAACTTTTGTGCTAGGCGTGTATAGGGGGCAGTTTGGCCTTTACCAATCACCGCCAATCGTACTTTCTGGCGTGCGGTCATCGGTAATGCGGCGATGGCACGTATAGCACGATCGACGCCTTTACGTTTAAAATCGGATCCAACCATCAATATCAAAATCTCATCATCACCCATGCCCAATGACTGCCGTATTTCGGTCCTGGTTTGAGAAACGGGGGGCGATAGTAACTGCGTTTTATCGATACCCGCTGGAACTAAATGAAAACGTCGCTCTGGTGTGGCGTAATATTGTTTATAGCGCTCTTTTTCTGGCTCTACCAACAACAAAATTTCGGTATGCAATTCGGGCGCAAATACTGCTTGCTCGAGCTTGGCATAAGTACGATAACGCGGCGTAAACCGGTACCACGGGCTGTGTTTGGCTTGTGCTTGCGCGGCATAACAAACGTCGGCAGCAAAATAAACATCTAAACCTGGCATACGGTTAAAGCCCACCACCAAATCATAATTATTCTTGGCTATTATCGCGGTTACTTGCTGCGCAAAGGAGTTACAGCGAGCATGGTTAGTCATTCCTTTGGCCGCAATGCGCTTGATAGAAAATCCAGCCGGGACTTCACCTTCCCATGCCATGGTATAAACATCGATAGCATGACCGCGCCTTTGGCATTCCAAAGCAATCTTCATAAAATCGCGCTCAAGCCCACCGAAGGGGTAATATTTAAATAAACAAAAAGCTAATCTCATTGGTATTTGCCCAACATTTATATACACTACTACTTGCCTAATTTAAGGATTATTGATTATACACAACCTATGTCGATCATCGCCGCTAAAAAAACAGAAAAATCACTCCAAAACTATAATTATGATTTATTGTTTTATGCAGGAATTGTTAGCCTCGGCTTATCGTATCTCAGCTTATTGTACCAGCAACCCTTCAATATTGATGGCATATTATACCTAAAAACAGCCGCTATATTCATCGAAAAAGGCTTGCCAGCTGCCATAACCACTTATGCGTGGCCATTCTATTCCATGCTCATTGCTTGGATCAGTCTACTTAGCACGCTCTCACTTGAAAATTCAGCTTTTTTACTCGATGCACTGCTCATCGCTATCAACGTCATTGCCTTTATCGTTTTAGTAAAAGAATTAGGTGGATCACGTCAAACACAATATTGGGCCGCGCTGGTCATTTTAATTTATCCTTATCTTTATCATGATCAAATTAATATTCTGCGTGATTTTGGTTACTATGCTTTTGCCTTAGTTTCATTAATATTTTTTATCCGCTTCTTGCGGCAATTGCAATGGCGCTATGCGCTTGCCTGGAACATCACATTAGTACTAGCCACGTTATTTCGCATTGAAGGTGCTATTTTACTGGGGTTGGCTCCACTCGCTGTTTTCATGCTCTGTAAACAAAATTTTATGCATCGTGTCTGGTATTTTCTGCAACTTAACACGATTAACATTATAATTTTGCTGGCAGTTTTTTTGTGGCAACTAAAAAAAGCAACGCTTAGCACGCATAATGCAGGCAGGCTGGCAGAACTAATAACTATGTTTCATAGTGGCATATCACTACTCACCAGTAATTTAGACTTAAAAAATAATTTATTGAAATCGCAAATATTGAATCCGCTTTCTGCCGACCAATCGTTTTATTTTTTACTCGGCGGCCTTGTCAGTATGTTATTAGTAACCATTATTAACACCATAACGCTGCTGTATGGTTTACTGAGCTATTACGGATTTCGTTACAAACTTCTGCTGCAAGAACACGCAGCCACCATTGCAGTAGTCACTTATATCATCATCAATCTTATTATAGTCGGTGTTTTTTTAGGACAAACATTTTTCTTATCAGGCCGTTATGCAGAACTACTATGTTTACTATTCATGTTAGCAGCACCTTTTACTATCGATCATTTTTTTGTGCAAAAGAGTAAATGGCCCTTTGCTATTATTGCGCTCTGGTTAGTGGCAACCGCCATTAATTGTTTTGGTCAATTTGGCACTTCAAAAACTTATGTACTACAAGCAGGCCATTGGATTACGCAAAATACTTCTTTACAAGCCCGCGTTTATAGCAATGATCCACAACTCGCTTATTACAGCCATCATCCAGGTACTGAATATCCACAAGATTTTGTGAGCAAAGATGATATTATTAAAGACCTACATGCACTTAATTTAGCGCGTTATGATTATATTGCTGTGATTGTTGGCCGTAACGACAACACTACCGCAGACAAAATTTCTGCTTTATTGGCGGTAAAACCGTTGCAAAGTTTTAGCAACAACCGTGGTGATAAAGCACTGATTTATAAATTACATTAATTATCTAAGGGCAAAACACATGGATATTTCAATTATCATCGTCAGTTACAACACGGCAGATCTATTAACGCCCTGCATCGAATCTATTTTAAAACAAACCGGCGTCAGCTTTGAAATCATCGTTATCGACAATAACAGCCCTGATAACAGCCTAGCGGTATTAGAAAATTTCAAAGACAAAATAAACATTATTGCTAGCCCAGAAAACCTAGGTTTTGGCAAAGCCAATAACAAAGCCTTTCAGCAAAGCCAAGGCCGCTATCTCTTTATACTCAATCCCGACACTGAACTACAAGCAATCAATGATCTGCAAACCTTGGTGAAGTTCATGGATCAAAATCCCAATTACGGTTTAATAGGAACACGAATTATCAATTCCAATCAAAGCGAAACTTTACCGCAAAATGAATATCCGGGCGAACGCTACGTTACTTCACCTTTCTCCGCATTACCTGGCGATATCGCTTGGGTATTAGGTGCAAGCATGATTACCCATCGTGAAATATTCAGTAAAATTAATGGCTTCGATGAAGATTATTTTCTTTATGGCGAAGACACTGATCTGTGTTTACGCATCCGCCAATTAGGTTATCAAATAGGCTATTTGAAAGAAGTCACCATCAAACATATCGGGCGCGCCAGCGAGCGCAAAACCGCACCATTTGATCTTTGGCGCAAAAAACGCAATGGCTTATATTTATTTATTAAAAAGCATTACGACAACAAACAAGCTAAACAAATTATCAATTACGATCTACGTCGCTCGCAACAACGTTTATTTTTGCTAAAGCTAAAGCAATTAGTTTGGAAATTATCACCCACCGAGTTCGCCAAACACGAAAAATATCGCGCTACCTCACAAACCGCAAAAGCGTTTTTGGAGAGGTTGTAATAGCCCAGATGGTCTATTCCCCCCTTTGAAAAAGGGGGGTTAGGGGGGATTTGAGGATGATTGCAAACTCTTTAAATCCCCCGCTCATTATACTACCAGTATTATACTACTAGTATATTGTATATTTACCTGTTAGTATAATACTACCACTTCAATGAGATGGGCTTTATCATGGTCGAGAAAAAACTATTTAATCGCGGCATTGCATCGGGCGAGGCTTTTTGTAACCGTACCGAAGAGCTTGAGCGACTCGTTAAAAACATAGACAAACTAACACATTCGTTGCTGGTTTCACCCAGACGATATGGCAAAACCAGTTTGGCATTACGTGCCATAGCGCGTTCAGGGCTGCCTTATGCCCATATCGATCTTTTTATGAAATGTGATGCGACCTCGGTAGTAGCTGAATTTTTCCAAGGAATGGGTAGTTTGACATCAAAAATCATTAAACCCAATGAACTTGCACTACGAAAGCTTGAATCCTTATTAAAAAATCTCAGTGTTTCATTAAGCTTAGGAGAATTCGGGTTTGAGTTCAACCTAACACCCAAAAATATCGATAGCCAAAAAAATATTAAATCATTACTTATAAGCATTGATGAAATTTTATTAAAAAATAAGAAACAAGCCATTATTTTTATTGATGAAATACAAGCCATTATTGGCACAGAAATCGGTGATGAAGTTGAATCCGCACTACGTTTTGTGGCGCAAAAAACCAACAATATAATTTTTATTTTTTCAGGTAGCAGTCGGCATCTCCTGGGGAAAATATTTGATGATCGCAGCAGACCGCTATATAAGCTCTGCCATAAAATGGCTATACATAGAATTTCTGTTGATCACTATAAAACCTTCATCAATAAATTTGCCAAAATCGTATGGAAGCAACCAATTTCCGATAGTGTATTAGATGAAATTTTTTCTTGCACACAGCTGCACACTTATTATATTAATATTTTATGTGGTTACTTATTCGAGTTAGACAATCTACCTACTGAAGGTGATGTAATCACTTGTTGGAAAAGAGTATGTAGTGAAGAACAAAGCTCAGTAGCAAAAGAAATAGAATTTTTAACGCTAAAGCAGAAACAACTACTTAATGAGATTGCCAAACATCCTGGTTTAAAAGAACCCACTGCGAAAAGTTTTGTAAAAAATGTTAATTTAACCCCTAAAGGCGTATCTGGCGCAATTGATGTTTTGTTAAAACATGATCTCATCGAAAAACTAGAAACAGGCGTCATTCGAATTGTTGACCCGGTATTAGATTATTGGTCAAAATAATAAATAACTACAAGCATTTACTTAAATTGTGTGTAGTTCCGCATATAGAAATAGAAACACTATAATCGAAACAATAGGCATTTTGGTTATTGTTCCTTTTACCCTGCTTAAATCATTAGTCAATAAATACACAGCCCCTTTAAGACAAATTAGTCCCACCAATAGGACAATCCATGAGAAAACCAATTTGTCACGAATTATAGTATAGATCGTGACAAATATCTTGATATTTGTCACGATCTATACTATAATTCGTGACAAAAGGTGAAACTATGACAGCTACCGCTCAAATAAAAGAGTTTATAACCAATATTCCAATGGGGAAGCCATTTCCTTCGAGTGCGTTGCGGCATTTTGCCGCCACTGAGAACATTCGCCAGATATTAAATCGTTTAGTTAAAAAAGGTGAATTAACACGCGTAACACGCGGTATATTTGCAAAACCAATGCGCCTATCAAAAGTAGGCGATGTTTTACCATCAGCATCTGATGTTGCTGAAATCCTTGCCAAATCAACTGGTGAAATTATTGCAATTCAGGGCGCTGAAGCAGCAAGGCAATTGCAACTGACAACACAAGCGCCTATGCATCTCATTTTTTATACAAGCGGCAACACAAGGACGTTGAAAATTGCCAACCGAACTGTCAAGCTAAAACATGTAAACCCAAGCAAATTAATAGCACCAGATACAATACCTGGTTTAGTAATTTCTGCCTTGGGATATTTAGGAAAAGAAAATGTAACTGTAGAAACTCTGGAAATAATTAAGCAGCATATTTCTTCCGAAAATTTTAATGCTATCATAAAGTTGATAGAACATATGCCAGCCTGGATGTCGGATGTGTTTTATCGTTACCAACGAGAAAAAATAAATGAGTAATAATTTTTTTAATTTACCAGTAGAAGAACAGTCGGCTTTAATAAAAATAGCTGGCGACCAATTTGACATGCCAGATATGATCATAGAGAAAGATCTATGGTTATGTTGGATACTTGAAAAACTATTTGCATTACCAATACAAATGGTATTTAAAGGAGGCACGTCTTTATCGAAGGTATTTGGTCTAATCAAGCGCTTTTCTGAAGATGTTGATATAACAATTGATTACCGCAATTTTAAACCAGAATTAGACTTGAAAAACACAAGTCGCACACAGCTTAAAAAAACAAGTGACCAACTTAAAGAATTGCTAAAAATTTATATTTCAGAAACAGTATTACTTTATTTGCAAGAGCAGGTATCAAAAAATTTTCCTAAAAAAATATTTGAAATTACACTAAGTGAGGATGGCGAACAATTAAGGTTTTATTATCCAAGTATTATTAGTACGACCCACAATTATTTGCGTGATCATATTTTTATTGAATTTGGAGTTAGAAACATTACTGAACCTTGCGAAAAACATTCTGTTTTATCTTACTTAGCTAAAGCAATAACTAGTGATTTCGATTTGCCCAAACCAATGATCTCTACATTATCTCCCATACGAACCTTTTGGGAAAAAGCAACGCTAATGCATGTCGAATGCCATCGAGATCGACTGGTCAAAACACCCGAACGCTTATCCCGGCATTGGTATGATTTATTTATGCTTAATAATTCATGGGTTGGTGAGCAAGCATTATCGGATAATGATATTTTAAAAAGTGTAATTGAGCATAAAAAAGCATTTTTTAATGCAAGCTATACAAATTATGATGATTGTTTATCAAGTAAATTTCGTTTGGTTCCTGCAGGACCATATCTGGAAAATTTAGAAAATGATTTCTCTCAAATGGTAAAAACAGGGATGTTTCATGAAGTACCACCAACATTTGACGAGATTATAAAGGGTTTGAAAAATTTAGAAAAAACTATTAATCAGATAGAAACCCCAACAACGCCTCTTTAACAACGGCCACATCTAACTTGGTTAATGGGTTTTCTTGCAAAATCACATGATGTTCGCGCAGTGGGCGTGGGCCAGTTTGTACGGCGGAAGTTGGGCCGAGCAGTGCGACGATGGGAACGGTAGTTGCGGCAGCGACATGTAATGGGCCAGTATCGCCGGTTAAAAAAACTTTTAATAATGGCATCAATGCGGCGAGCTCTAACAGTTTAGTCTGACCAACTATATTAATTAGATTGGGATACTTGCGATGCAATTTTTTAGTTAAACCCTGCTCACTGGGTGAACCAGTCAATACCAGCTTAATATTGGGGTTTTCTTGATATAACATCTGTTGCAATGTGGCAAATTTTTCTACCGGCCAGGTTTTTTTGCTATAAATATTGCGCTTCCAAAATCGGGCTGCTCGTTCGGCCGTTTTGTAATTTCCCATGTGACAACCAATCAAAATTTCTTTATCAGTGAATTGTGCGCCATTACTAAGCAATAATGATTTAATTTTTTCGTGATGGCTGGATTGTGGAAACAATCGGTAGTGTTCGGGGAAATTTGTCACAGCATTGCCAACCACTGTTTGCATAAACGCTGTAGCCACTACGCTTTGATGTTGATTTTCTGCTGACCGCGGACTAGTGAAAGTTTTTTTATTTAAACGTTTGGCGTAGGCGATGGTTGCATCACTGTTGTGTAAATCGATAACCAGGTCTGTTGTATTCGCTAATTCTTTTACAACGTCTTTGTCTGGCAATACATATACTTGATTAACATCAGGGTTATGATCAAACACTTGTGCAGAAAAGTGTGATAATGCAATCACATTGATGATGGCCTGTGGGTGTGCGAGGCGCAATAAGTGAATGGCAGGCGTGCAAAAAATTACGTCACCAATACGCTCTGATACAATAATTAATATTTTGTTGGCTGTTGTCATAATAACCTTTTAAAATTTTCCCATACTAAGGTGGGTGGCAGTGAGCCAAAACATGCGGGTTCTACATTGCGCGGGCCTTGATAAGTACAGGTGGACTTTAAACACGGCGCACAAGGAAATTGCGCGGCCAGATGTAATTGGTTCACACCCATAGCGCCTGTTAATTTAGCATCGGTTGGGCCATACAATGAAAGTGTGGGTACTGCTAAAGCCGCAGCTAAATGGCCTAAACCAGTATCTACAGCAACAGCGGCCTTAGCGTTTTTTAACACACTGGCTATTTCATTTAAATTTAGTTTGGGCAAGATATAAATATCTTTGTTGCCTGCTGAAATTCGTTGTGCGCGTTCATATTCTGGTTGATTACCCCAGGGAATTTGTATTTGAAATCCTGCTCGGGTGATCTGTTGTGCGAGCTCGATCCAATAAGTTTCTGGCCAATGTTTAGTGGGCCATGTTGTTCCATGCAAAAAAATAATATTTTCTTTGTTAGCGGACTCGGCATAAGAAACCGTTTGTAAGCGCGCTTGATCAATTCCATAATCGGGTGTATCAGTCGGCACAGGATATTTTAAAATAGCTGCAAAAAGCTGTCGTACCCGCGCTACAGCATGTTGATCGGGTTTAACTGCACACGTTTGTTGATAAGCAAGTGTCGCGAGGGGTTCCCAAGCTGAATGGCGATTTAATCCGCAACGTTTGCCACGTGCGAGTCGAGTAATGAATGCGCTTTTAACTAAACCTTGTGCGTCAATAACGGCATCATATTTTTCCGCCCGCAAGTGGTGATAAAAATTTTTCCATTCTCCGCTGCTAATTGCTTTTAATGGTTGTTTGCGCCAACGCCGAAAAGCAATGGGAATAACACGATTAACTTTAGGGTGCCAAAGTGGAATTTCACTAAAATTTTCTTCTACTACCCAATCAAATTGAATATCAGGATAGTTTTTTGCTGCATCGGTTAGTGCAGGCAGAGTGTGAAGTATATCTCCCATGGAGGAGGTTTTAATGATAAGTACTCTCATAATTTCCCCATTGCCTGTAACACCCTCTCCGGCGCCAGATCACGCAAACATTTTAAATGGGTGAGTGGGCATTCACGTTTAAAACACGGGCTGCATGATAATTGCAATGATAAAATTTCGACGCGATCGGTGAGCGGGGGTGTAAAACGCGGGCTAGATGAGCCATAAATAACCACTAAGGGCCGGTTTAAACTCGCAGCAATGTGCATTAAACCCGAATCATTGCTGATAACAATCTGCGCCAATGAAATTAAATCGATCGCTTCACCCAAGGTAGTGCGCCCGGTCAAATCAACGCAAGCATGATTGGTTAACCGTTGAATTTCAGCGGCAATGGGTTGATCTTTCACCGATCCAAAAATCCAAATCACAGCACCTTCTGCTATTTTTTCCTGCGCCACTTGTGCGAAATATTCTGTTGGCCAACGTTTAGCAGGGCCAAATTCTGCGCCCGGACAAAGTGCAATAATCGGTTGAGAACTTTTTTGCAAATGAAATTTTGCTAATGTCGCAGCAACATTCTCATCTGACACTTGTAAGGCAGGATGCGCTAATGATGCAGCTAGTTCGGCATTCTTTGCTAATCCTAACGCTGCAAAACGTTGTATCATTAATGGTAATTTTTTCTTATCTAAATAACGGATATCATTTAATAATCCAAAACGAAATTCGCCGCGCCAACCAGTACGCAATGGAATGCGTGCTGCAAATGGGATAATGGCTGATTTCCAAGAATTCGGTAACACAATCGCTTGATCGTATTTTTCAGTTCTTAATGCACTCCCCAGTTGCCAACGTTTTTTTAAATCGAGTGCACCATGGCCGAGCGGCATTATATGTGCTTGTCGCACTTCTGGCATCCGCTCTAATAGCGGTTGGCTCCAACCCGGGGCCATAACATCAATGATAGAATTGGGATCAGTCGCTTTGATGTGCTTAAATAAGGTCTGCGCCATGACCATATCACCCACCCAAGCCGGACCAATAATAAGAATTTTAGGGTTTTGCATAAACAATTAATTACTAGGCGGTTCTAAAAAATACTCCGCGTCACAATAGGGGCAAATGACATGCCCGGTGGCCTCTATGGGCAGATAAACGCGCGGATGGGCATCCCACAGCCGCATATCGGGCATCGGGCACGACAACGGCAGATCAGCGTCCGTTACCGTATACGTGTGCTTGGTACTAGCGGTTATTTTTGGTGTGTTGGTTTCAGACATAAGCTGCATAATACGATAAACCACCACCTCAGGGCAAGTTGAGGGATGTCATTTTTAATGCAGTTAAAGTAAACTAAGCCTCATATTCCTCAATAGAGAAACCACCCCATGAAAGGCATTATCCTTGCGGGCGGGTCAGGTACACGCTTGCACCCAGCCACTTTGAGCGTCAGCAAACAATTGCTACCCGTTTATGATAAACCGATGGTTTATTATTCCCTTTCCACCCTAATGCTGGCAGGGTTACGTGAAATTTTGGTGATTACCACACCTCATGAGCAACACTTTTTTAAAAACTTATTAGGTGATGGCAGCCAATGGGGGCTTGCTTTGCACTATGCGGCACAACCGGAACCAGCGGGCATCGCGCAAGCTTTTTTAATCGGCGAGAATTTTATTGGCAATGATGCGGTCAGTTTAGTGTTAGGCGATAATATTTTTTATGGCGAGGGACTTGCACACCTGCTACAACAAGCAGCTACACAAACCACCGGCGCTACCGTTTTTGGTTATCGGGTAAAAGATCCTGAACGCTATGGTGTGATTCGCTTTGATGCCGATGATCAACCGTGTGAAATTATTGAAAAACCTAAGAATCCACCATCGCACTATGCTGTGGTGGGTCTTTATTTTTATGATAATAATGTAATTGATATCGCTAAATCACTCAAACCTTCGGCACGCGGCGAGCTTGAAATAACCGATGTTAATCAACATTATTTACAACACAAACAATTACGGGTGCACAAATTAAATCGCGGCACAGCTTGGTTAGATACCGGCACACCCGATGCACTGATGGAAGCCGCACATTTCATTCAGGTATTAGAACATCGGCAAGGGCTCAAACTCAGTTGCCCGGAAGAAATCGCCTGGCGTATGGGTTACATCAGCGGCCAACAATTACAACATTTAGCCGAGCCACTGTGCAAAAGTGGTTATGGCCAATATTTATTATCTTTGCTAGAAGAAGCCTATCCATGAAAATTACCGAAACTAAATTATCCGGCGTGCTAATTATCGAACCACCAATATTCGGCGATGGTCGTGGTATTTTTTTTGAAAGCTACCACCATGAACGATATAGCGGACACGGCTTAAAAGTTAATTTTGTGCAAGATAATTTTTCGCGCTCCAGCAAAAACGTATTGCGTGGCTTACACTATCAACTAGAAAAACCACAAGGCAAATTAATATGGGTAACGCGCGGCCAAGTATTTGATGTCGTCGTCGATGTTAGAAAAGGTTCTCCCACTTTTGGCCAGTCACTAACGACTATTCTTGATGCTGAAAGAATTCGCCAACTTTATGTGCCACCCGGTTTTGCGCATGGTTTTTGTGTGCTCAGCGATGAAGCCGATTTTTCTTATAAGTGTACTGATTATTATTATCCTGCGGCAGAAAAAGGCATTCTTTGGAATGATCCCGATCTTAAAATTCAGTGGCCAGTAACCAACCCTATTTTATCAGCCAAAGATCAAAAAAATCTTTGTCTTAAAAATATTGCTGCGGAAGATTTGCCCACATCATGAAACTACTTATCACCGGCGGCAGCGGACAACTCGGCTCCGAATTAGCCCGCAAATCAACAACTGATCATTCGATAATCGCTTTAGCCCGCGCAGAGCTTGATATTACTAAAGCACAACAAATACATGCTGCTATCGAAAAACATCAACCCGATTTTTTGATTAATGCCGCAGCTTATACCGCCGTTGATAAAGCCGAATCAGAAACTGATTTGGTCTATAAAATTAATCGTGATGGCCCTGCTTTGTTAGCACAAATTTGCGCACAAAAAAAAATACCGTTAATACATGTATCGACCGATTATGTATTTGATGGCAATGCGCAACAACCTTATCAAGAAACCGATGCAGTTGATCCCATTAATGTTTATGGCGCCAGCAAACTCGCTGGTGAAATCGCAGTTCGGGAACATTGCCCGCAACATATTATTTTACGCGTCAGCGGGGTGTTTGGTATTTACGGCAATAATTTTGTTAAAACTATTTTACGCTTAGCACAAGAAAAAGAAACTTTACAAATTATATCCGACAAAATCGCCTGCCCTACACCTGCAGCCGATATTGCAGATGCTATTATTACTATTTGCCAAAGAATAAACAATCAATGGGGAACTTATCATTACTGTAGCTCAGAGCCAACCAGTTGGTATCATTTCGCAGCAACGATAGTAGGAAAGGCAAAAAAATATAATCCTTTAGCGGTAAAAGAGATACTGGCTATTCCTAGCGCCGAATACCCCACTCCCGCAAAACGCCCGGCTTATTCTGCGTTAGATTGTGCTAAAATACAGGCCGCTTTTGCTATTCGAGCACCCTCTTGGGAATTGGGTTTAGCACAAATAATGCGGGAATTATCAGCATGAAACACTATCAACCACAAAAAATTCTAGTCACTGGCGGTGCGGGTTTTATCGGCGCGAATTTTATTCGTTATATATTGGAACACGAACCCGACGTGCGCATTGTTAATTTAGATTTGTTAACTTATGCTGGCTCCATCGATAATTTAAAAAATCTTCCTAAGCCTGAACGCCATCAATTTATTCAAGGCGATATTTGTGATCGTAATTTAATTGATCAAATTCTTACTAAAAATAAAATTGACACCATTGTGCATTTTGCCGCCGAAAGCCATGTAGACCGCTCAATAACCAGCCCCACAGTATTTGTACAAACGAATGTGATTGGTACATTTACTTTATTAGAAGCCGCACGTAATTATTGGTTAGAACAACAACATTGGCAGCAACATCAGTGTCGTTTTCATCATATTTCGACTGATGAAGTGTATGGAACTTTAAAACAAAACGACCCGGCGTTTACCGAAACCACACCGTATACCCCAAATTCACCTTATTCGGCTTCTAAAGCCGGATCCGATCATTTAGTACGTGCGTATTTTCATACCTATGGTTTGCCCGTTACAACCACTAACTGTTCGAATAATTATGGCGCTTATCAACATCAAGAAAAATTAATTCCCACTATTATTCGCTCTTGCCTGAATCAACAACCCATTCCGGTTTATGGCGACGGCACTAATATCCGCGATTGGTTATATGTAGTTGACCACTGCAAAGGTGTTTGGACAGTCGTTAAAAATGGCAAATTAGGCGAAACCTATAACATTGGCGGCGACAACGAACAACGCAATATTGATTTAGTCAAAATGATTTGCCAATCAATGGATGAAATAAAACCGCAATATAAACCACATGATAAATTAATTACTTTTGTGAAAGATCGCCCGGGCCATGATTGGCGTTACGCGATCGATGCCCGCAAAATCAATCAGGAACTCAACTGGAAACCGCAGGAAGCTTTCATAGAAGGATTACGCAAGACCATTGAGTTTTATAGGTGATCCTTGCAAAATGGCATCGCTAATGCCATAATTGCACGCAAAACGGCATTAGCGATGCCATAATGCGATATTAAGGTCATATATGGTCATAAAACGGCTATTCCCCAATCCTGAAGACAGTTTTTTCCTATTCGGGCCTAGAGGAACAGGTAAATCCACCTTGATGAAGGAACGTTATCCTGATGCTTTATGGGTCGACCTGCTGCGCCCGGAAGTATTAAGGAGCTACATCGCACGCCCTGAGCGCCTCTATGAAGCAGTAAATGCCAACCCACAAAATACCACCGTCGTGCTAGACGAAGTGCAAAAAGCACCAGAATTATTGAGCGTAGTACATAGTTTAATTGAAGAAAAACGTGGCCTACAATTTATCCTCACTGGCTCCAGTGCGCGCAAACTTAAAAGGACCAGCGCCAATTTATTGGGCGGCCGGGCTTTAAAATATGCTTTACACCCATTCCTGGCTGCAGAATTAGGCGCAAAATTTTCATTAGAACATGCTTTAAAAAATGGCATGTTGCCGTTACTGATTGATAAAAACAATCCGCAAGAAATATTACATGCGTATGTGAATCTTTATCTACAAGAAGAAATCCAAAACGAAGGCTTAGTGCGTAATTTAGAAAGCTTCGCGCGCTTTTTAGAAGTAATCAGTTTCTCACATGCGAGCTTGCTTAATATTACTAATGTTGCCACTGAATGCGAAGTGAAACGCAAAACCGTGGAAAATTATCTCGGTGTTATAGAAGATTTATTATTGGCTTTTCAATTGCCCGTATTTTCCAAACGTGCACAACGCGTACTCACCACTCACCCCAAATTTTATTTGTTTGATGCCGGTGTATTTTACGCGCTGCGCCCCAAAGGCCCATTAGATCGACCAGAAGAAATAGCAGGACATGCTTTAGAAGGGTTAGTCGCACAGCATTTGCGCGCTTGGATTGATTACAGCCAACAAAAAAATACCTTATCTTTCTGGCGCACACGCACAGGTTTAGAAGTAGATTTTATTGTTTATGGTACTGATACGATATGGGCGCTTGAAGTTAAAAATACGGCGCGTATTTCTAGTGCTGATACGAAGGGGTTAGAAGCTTTTATCAGCGATTACCCGATGGCTAAAGCAATTTTACTTTATCGCGGTAAAGAATATTTAAAAATAAAAAATGTGCTTTGCATTCCATGCGAAGATTTTTTATTGCAACTGCAACCTAATCAACCACTTTGGAAATAACAACCATGCAAAAACCTAAACCTACATCTGGCCTGCGTCATGTTGCCATCTTCGTACAAAACTTCGAAGCGTGTGTGGAGTTTTATACTAAGTTACTGGGAATGAAAACAGAATGGCATCCCGATGCTGACAATATTTATTTAACTTCTGGTAATGATAACCTCGCCCTGCATCGAGCAGCGGCGAATTTTGCACCTGGTTTACACCAACGCCTCGACCATATCGGTTTTATCATTCCCGAAATTGAACAAGTCGACGTGTGGCACGAATTTCTGCAACAACACAAAGTACCGATGAAAACCGCCCCCCGCACCCACCGCGACGGCGCCCGCAGCTTCTACTGCCTTGATCCCGACGGCAACAGCGTGCAAATTATTTATCACCCCCCACTCGCAAAAAAGCCGTGACAGGCCGAAATAATGGTATTATATTAGCCAACCTATTTATTGACTTCCAGGGGAGGCCTGCATGATGGCAAAACCTTTGACTAAAAAACTCAAGCTGCATGGCTTTAACAACCTGACTAAAACCCTCAGCTTCAACATCTATGACATTTGCTATGCTAAAACCGAAAAGCATAGAAACGAATACATCGAATATATCGACGATGCCTATAATGCTGAGCGTCTTACCCGCATTTTGACCGATGTGACCCGTATTATCGACGCCAACATATTGAATATCGCGCACCAAGACTATGACCCGCAAGGGGCCAGCGTCACCATGCTGATCGCTGAAATGCCCACCAAAGTCTCTACTATGGAAGACGGCGAATCCCCTGGCCCGCTGCCAGAAGCCGTAGTCGGCCACCTCGACAAAAGCCACATTACTGTGCATACCTACCCGGAAAGCCACCCTGATAACGGCATCAGCACCTTTCGCGCCGATATTGATGTTTCCACCTGTGGAATCATTTCACCGCTAAAAGCACTGAACTACCTGATTCACAGTTTTGAATCTGATATCGTCACCATCGACTATCGCGTGCGCGGTTTTACCCGTGACATCAATGGTAAAAAGCACTATATCGACCATCAAATTAATTCGATCCAAAACTTTTTATCACCCGATTCGCGTAACCGCTATCAAATGATCGATGTGAATGTTTATCAAGAAAATATCTTCCATACTAAAATGCTGCTAAAAGATTTTAACCTCGACAGTTATTTGTTCGGTGCAGGTGAAGATGAATTTTCTAACGGTGAAATAAAAGAAATTACGCAGCGCCTAAGACGTGAAACGCTGGAAATTTTTTACGGTAGAAATCTTAATTCTTTGCCGAAGGCGAAGAACGGGAAGTAATCTGTTTACACTCGATACGAAACACTCGTCATTATTTTTGATAAATAACGCATTAATATTTTCACAGCAACTGGCAACTCCGTCGCACCGGCTTGTTCTGCCGTAGCGGCATGGTTGCCTTCATCGGCACGCATTTGCAATAAAATATGACGGGTTTTTTGATCTTGCGTGGGAATTTTTTGCAGATGCTCAGTTAAGTGTTGTTCGACCTGGCGCTCAGTTTCCGCTAAAAATCCTAAATTAATTTTATCGCCCGCCAAACCAGCGATCATACCGATGGTAAACGAAGCTAAAAACCAAGCGGGATTCAAATAACTGGTGTGACCATTTAATTCTTTAATTCTCTGCTGACACCAAACTAAATGATCCGTTTCTTCTTGCGCCGCCTGTTGCAATTTTTTTTGGGTTTTTGCAGAACGTGCAGTCAGCGCTTGACCTTGATATAACGCTTGCGCACATACTTCACCGACATGATTGACGCGCATGAGACTTGCTGTATGCTTGCGCTCTGTTTCATCAAATACGGTTTCAGTTAGATTTGTCGAAGGGTTTTCGCGTTCGCAATCCGTGACAGAGCCTGAAACTGTTTTCAGTGTTTCATCGAATTTGGTGATGATTTGGTCGAGAAAAGTTAATTTGCGCACCTACAACAACCCCTTCTCTTTCATCCATTCATCATTATACATTTTACTTAAATATTTGATGCCGCTATCAGGCAATATTGTCACAATCGTGGTAGGTTTGGTGAATCGTTTTGCTACCTCTAATGCTGCCCACAAATTAGCGCCACTGGAACCACCGGCTAAAATTCCCTCTTCAGTGGCTAAGCGACGCCCGGTTAGAAAAGCATCTTTATCATTAAATGGCATCACCTCATCCACCACAGAAAAATCCATCGCCTTAGCAATGTGATCTTCGCCCACACCTTCTACCAAATAAGTGCATCCTTCGCCATGTGGCACTACACCCGTCTTAAAATATTCGTGGTAAATAGAACCGATAGGATCAGGCATAATCACTTTCAAATTGGGATTTTTTTCTTTCAGATAACGCCCTACGCCCGATATCGTTCCGCCGGTGCTGCCAGATGCGATAAATACGTCGACATTACCTTCGCACTGTTGCCAAATTTCAGGGCCGGTACTTTTATAATGAGCTTCCGGATTTTTTTTATTATCGTATTGGTTGATCATAAAACTATTCGGCGTTTCTGCCGCAATACGCCGAGCGGTATTGACATAATGATCAGGCGAATCCGGCGCTGCTGAAGTCGGTGTCACTACAACTTTAGCACCATAAGCGCGCAATGCATCTTGTTTTTCTTTGCTCACTTTATCGGGCATGGTTAAAATCGCTTTATAGCCTTTGATCGCCGCAATCATCGCCACTGCTGCGCCGGTGTTTCCTGAGGTATTTTCAACAATAGTCCCACCGGGTTTTAATAAACCATTTTTTTCTGCATCATCAATAATATAAGAAACGATGCGATCTTTGATGCTACCACTTGGATTAGTAAATTCACATTTCACTAAAATGGTGACGTAATCTTTGGGCGATATTTTGTTTAGCCTAACTAAGGGTGTATTACCGATGACTTGTAAAATGGTTTTCATAGTTTTTCCTATTTGAATGCGTAAAAAATTATCTTTGTTCTTTCCTAAATATTACAGCTATTATCCACATAATTACACCAATGTTAATAGCTACATCGGCAACATTAAACAATGCTGGGAAATGAATGTGGCCTACATGCAAGTCAATAAAATCCGTTACATTGCCAAACAACACGCGATCATAAAGATTGCCCAAGGCGCCTGCTAAAATAAAAGCAAAAGCACATGCAGTCCAATTATCATTGCGGGGTGCGCGATACAACCAGATTAAAATACAAATGCTGATGAATGCGGCAACGACCACAAACAACCAACGCTGCCAACCCCCTGCGCCACCTAAAAAACTGAATGCAGCACCGGTATTATAAGCCAATTCAATATTAATAAAAGGCAACCAAGTAACCGACTGCTGGAAAGCCAATGTTTTAACCACAAAAAATTTGCTGGCTTGATCAAAAATTATGATCACCAAACTTAATATAACCCAACGTAACTGATTTGTTTTTTGCATGTTATTCCCAAACATAACTTCGCAGACTTTATTAAGCATAATACCGCTGTTCGCCTTTACCGGCAACGTTTTCAACACAACGTTCGCAGATTTCGGGGTGCTCAGGGTGTTTGCCCACATCACTGCGGCGATGCCAACAGCGGGTACATTTTTTCTTGGTTTCGCCAATGGGAGTAATTTTGATCGCATAAGCTGGTTCGCCCGTGTTTTCTGCAACAAAAGTGTCTGTATGAGACAATATATTTGCACTCGAAGTAATAAACACAAAACGCAGTTCGTCTCTGAGCGCTGGCAAACCAAGTTCATGAAAATTACCTGTGTGCTGTACAAATAATTCCACTTCAGCTTCCAAGGAAGAACCAATCTTTTTATCATTACGATACTTTTCAATTTCCCGATTGACTTGATCACGCACCAACATAACTCTTTCCCAAAACAATTGACGCGGGAATTTTTTATATATTTCTTCTAGCGGATCATTTTCATTACTCAATGGAATATCATACCAAGTACTCAACAACACCGATTCCGATTTTTCCCCCGGCAAATACTGCCAAATTTCTTCGGCGGTAAAACTCAAAATTGGCGCAAACCAACGCACCATCGCTTGTGCGACGTGATATAACGCGGTCTGCGCTGAACGTCGACCCAAGCTATTTTTTTGCATGGTGTATTGGCGATCTTTGATAATATCCAAATAGAAACCACCCATTTCATTCACACAAAAATTATGTAATTTCTGATAAATTAAATGGAATTGATATTCGTTATAGGCTTTTATAATTTCATCTTGTAATAATTTGGCGCACTCGACGATCCAACGATCGAGCGATAACATTTTATCCGGTGCGACTAAATTTTTATTTGGATCAAAATCATGCAAATTCGCCAATAAAAAACGTGTGGTATTACGAATGCGGCGATATGCTTCTGCGGTGCGTTTTAGAATTTCATCGGAACCGGCAATTTCACCACTGTAATCTGCCGAAGCAATCCACAACCGTAAAATATCAGCGCCGAGTTGATTGATAATTTTTTCTGGCTCGATGCCGTTGCCTAACGACTTCGACATTTTGCGCCCTTGTTCATCGACGGTAAAACCGTGCGTTAATACTGCACGATATGGCGCTATGCCATCCATACCCACACCCGATAACAACGAAGAATGGAACCAACCACGGTGTTGATCCGATCCTTCCAAATACAAATCAGCAGGCCATGCTAATGCAGGGTTTCTGCGCAACACACAAAAATGGGTAACACCCGATTCAAACCACACATCTAAAATATCAGTAATTTTGTCATAATCATCGGCTTGATCATTTAACAAAACAGCCGCATCTAAATCATGCCAAGCATCAACGCCGTGCTGTTCTACACGCTGCGCAACTTGTTCTAAAAGTTCCATGGTTTTGGGATGCAATTCACGCGTTAATTTATGGACAAACAATGCAATAGGCACGCCCCATGAACGTTGACGTGAGATACACCAATCAGGGCGACCTTCGATCATACCGTAAATACGATTTTGTCCCCACTCCGGGATCCACTGCACTTTTTTAATTGCAGCTAACGCATCGGCGCGCAAACCTTGTTGATCCATACTGATGAACCATTGCGGTGTCGCCCGAAAAATCAAGGGTGTTTTGTGACGCCAGCAATGCGGGTAACTGTGTTCAATATTTTTTTCGCAAAGCAATGCGTGATTTTCTTTTAATACTTCGATCACATGTTTATTGGCCTTGAATACATGCTCGCCTGCAAACAATGGTGTATCGGGTAAAAAGCAACCGTTACTTCCCACCGGATTAACAATCGGCAATTTATATTTGGTTGCTAACAGATAATCATCTAAACCATGCGCGGGTGCGGTATGCACAGCGCCCGTACCTGCATCGAGTGTTACGTGATCACCCAAAGCGATCGGTACTTGACGATGATAAAACGGGTGATGCAATAATAAACCTTCTAAATCTTCGCCGCGACAACGCGCCAATTCCTGGTATTCTTTAATTTCGTAACGTTCTAAACAAGCGCCGACCAATTCAGCCGACAATAATAATTGTTCAGCCCCTTGTGCTGATTCAACTTGTAATAACACATATTCAAATTCACGATTTAATGCGACTGCTTCATTCGCCGGCAATGTCCACGGCGTAGTGGTCCAAATCGGCACGCTAATAGGCCCGGTACCTTTTTTAGCACTATTTTTAAAACGTTTTAAAAATTCGGCTGCATCGACTGCTTTAAAACGCACATCGATCGCTGGCGAAGTTTTATTGGCGTATTCCACTTCTGCTTCTGCCAGCGCTGAACCACATTCCACACACCAATGCACTGGTTTTGAGCCTTGTAATAAATGTCCTTTTTGAATCATGATACCTAAAGAACGAATAATGTCTGCTTCAAATTTAAAATCCATCGTCACGTAAGGGTGCGCCCAATCTCCAATTAAACCCAAACGCTTGAATTCTTCTCGCTGAATTCCAATTTGTTCGGTCGCATATTCGCGGCATTTTTGCCGAAATTCTTTCGCTGATAATTTAGCACCGGCTTTGCCATGCTTTTTTTCAACGTTTAATTCAATCGGCAAACCATGACAATCCCAACCAGGAATGTAAGGCGCATCAAAACCATTTAAGGTTTGCGATTTCACCACAATATCTTTTAATACTTTATTGACTGCATGTCCCAAATGAATATGGCCGTTAGCATACGGCGGCCCATCGTGCAAAATAAATTTTTTGTGGCCTTTACGCTGTTCACGTAATTTTTGATAAATGTTGATCGCCTCCCACTTTTGCAGAATAACTGGCTCGCGTTTGGCGAGATCCGCCTTCATGGGAAATTCTGTGGTCGGTAAATTAAGGGTGTCTTTGTAGTCGGTCATGATTTAGTTTTATCTTTTTTAATTGGATTACTTATTAAGATGATATTTATCTTTCTTTTTTAGCTTAGGTTTTTCGCAGTACTTTACCCCTTTAATGCCTTTAAAATCTGCATCCTGTGTCCAGACAGTTGCATTATACATATATGCAGTAGCCAATATAACACTATCGGCTAATGGCATTTTAAGCCTTAAACCTAATTTAGCCGCCTCAAGAGCAAGCGTTGCATCCATAACCACTACTTTGGCCTGTTGCATACCAACCATAGCTTGTAACGCTTCATCTTCCGTACGTTGTTGCACAATTCTTTTAAATACTTCTAATAAACAAATGGAAGGAACTAAAAGATAATCAATATTTTCTATTACAGGAGAAAAAAAATTAGCATTAGAACCATTTGCAAAATATTCAAGCCAACCACAAGAATCTACTAAATTCATACACGATCCTTATCTCGATGAACGGTGGTATCTATCCCTTTTAAAAAACCTCGCATACGTTTAATTTTTTCCGTCGGATTGTCTAAGCTTTCCAAGGCTTGAGTAGGTTTACTGTGGGAACCAGCATCTTTTCTTCCAGAGGCAATAGCGGGCTTATTTTTATGTGTCCTAGCTTCCATCTCTGGCACAATAGCTGCCCTTTTAAGAAGTACTCCACCTCGCTGTTTTTCAAGCAATAATGTCAAATTAGCATAAGCAAGACCTAATGCGATTCGGCCTTTGGCATCTGTTTTTTTAGCTATAGTCATATAAATGTTCCTTTAAGATAATCTATCATAGTTAGTATAGTTCAAAGAAAGAAGATGCTCAAGTGTTCAAGTGGGAAATTCCCACTACAAACATAGTTTTTAGGGGTTAGATAATAAGCGAACCATCACCCGCCGCCCCTCTCCTACATCCCTTTCGATCTGCACCTTTAATTCCTCCAGTGAGTCAAAGCGCTTTTCATCACGCAATTTCTTTATAAATTCCACTTCAATGCGTTTACCGTAAATTTCACGGTTGAAATCCAACAAATAAACTTCTAATAAACGGCGTTTGCCATCGACGGTTGGGCGACGGCCTACGTTAGCAACACCCGGCAATGGCTGCTCAGCAAGACCATGGACGCGCACGGCAAATACCCCCAATAACGGCAGCACACGCCGGCGCAAAGAGATATTAGCAGTGGGAAAACCTAATTGGCGGCCACGTTGATCACCATAAATGACATGCCCACTCAATGTAAAAGGTCGCCCCAATAAGATTGCTGCTTGACCTAAATCGCCTTCCGCCAGCGCTGCGCGCACCACCGAACTACCGATGCGATGTCCGTCAAGCTTGACGGTTTGTGTAGGAACAACAGCAAAACCATATTGCTGCCCTAGTTTTTGCAACAAAGCAAAATCCCCTTGCCGTTTATGGCCAAAACGAAAATCATCGCCGATGATTAAGGTATGAATATGTAATTTTTCAACGAGGATAGTTTTTACAAAATCTGCTGCCGCCAAACTTGCTAGCGCCGTGTTAAAGCGCAAACACAACACACGATCGACACCACATTTTTTTAACTGCACAATTTTTTCGCGCAACAGCAATAAACGCGCAGGCGCTTGATCAGCATGAAAAAACTCCGGTGGCAACGGTTCAAAAGTTATGACTAATGCAGGCAGATTTTCAGCACGCGCTTTTTCAACTAATTGTTGCAACACTTTTTGATGCCCCAAATGCACACCATCAAAATTGCCAATCGTCGCAACGCAGTTTTGCTGGGCTGATTTGATGTTATTAATTCCGCGTATCAGATTCATAGTTTATCTTCAATTATAAGCATCCGCTTTAAAATCCTGCATCCGCATTCCGCTTAACCACAAACAACCCAAATATACCAAAATTGCACTCACGCCCAAAAACATGACATGATCCAAACGCTGCGTCCAATGCCAACCGATCCACTGCAAGGTATTACCCGCACCAAACCACAACAAAAGCCCAACCACACTATTAGCAAATAACAAACGTACTATAAATTTGCCCCAGCCTGGCTGAAAACGATAAAGATCACGTTTATACAACGCCCAAGCTAATAAAACTGTATTCAACCACGAGCCCAACGAACTCGCCAACGCCAAACCGGCATGGGCCAAGGGGAAAATCAAAATCGCATTTAAAGCAATACTCACCAAAACCGTAATCACTGCAATGCGCACCGGTGTTTTGGTATCTTGCTGCGCGTAAAATGCTGCCGATAAAACTTTTACTAACATAAATGACTGCAAGCCCAGCGAATAAGCGATCACACTTTGCCGCGTCATAAATACATCGTAAACACTAAATTTACCGTAATCAAATAAACTCGTCACTAATGGGCCCGCCAAAATTAACATCGTTAATGACGCGGGAATACCAATCAATAAATTACATCGAATGCCCCAATCTAACGTGCTAGCAAACCCCTCGCGCGATTTAGCAGAATGTTGGCGCGACAAATGCGGCAGCACCACAGTCAATAATGCCACACCAAATACACCTAACGGAAAATACGCCAAGCGTTCGGAATAATATAACCAAGTCACACTGCCCACTTTCAAAAATGACGCAAAAATTGTATTCAATAACAAACTCACTTGCGCTACCGACGCACCAAATAACGCAGGCAACATTAATTTTAACACACGCTGCACACCCTCATCGCGCCAATTAAAACGCGGCCTGGGTAAAAATCCCAAGCGATGTAAAAAAGGTAATTGAAAAAAGAACTGCACAAAACCCGCTAATAAAACACCTACTGCTTGCGCTTCGATCGGCACGGCAAAAAAATGCGTTACCCCAAATGCCGTAGCAATTAAACAAATATTTAATAACGCGGGGGTAAATGCCGGTACACCAAACATGCCATAACTATTTAAAATAGCACCACAAAATGCCGTCAACGAAATAAGCATAAGATAGGGAAAGGTAATCCGCAGCATCTCGCTTGCCAAGTGGAAGCGATAAGGGTCAAGCCCTGGGCCAAAGATCTTAATAACAATAGGTGCGCCGACCACCCCCAAAATAGTGACCAAAAATAAAATTAAACCTAAAGAAGCCGCCATATGGCTAATGAAAGTGCGCACCTCCGTTACCGAGCGATTTTGACGATAATCCGACAAAACCGGCACAAAGGCCTGTGAAAATGACCCCTCGGCAAACAAATTACGCATAAAATTGGGTATCTTGAAGGCCACATTAAAAGCATCAACCGCCGCATTGACCCCAAAGATTTGAGCTACCAACATATCGCGCACAAAACCTAAAATACGCGAAATAAAGGTCATGGAAGACACTAAAGAGGTGGATTTAATCAAAATTTTGCTCATGGAGGCGATAATATACTGCTACTGCCACTAAGCCCATAGGCAGAGGCCTCAAAATATGCTAGAATTTATGTAGTGAGATAACTTACACTGTCGAGGAAGCTATGTTTAAAGGATTACACCAATTTGCCACTAAAACCAAACCTATTGAAATCAACCGCGCTGCCAATGTTCACCCCATACAGTCGGCAGATGTGCTGTTGGCACCTGAAAATTGCCAAAAACACCTCAAAAACATCAAATCTTTATTAAATTTGCCACCCAAGCTATTCGACACGCTGTATTACAAAGCCATCACTAATTTTGCTGAATTTGTACAAAGTCTGCCCCAAACACGGCATGGCGCGTTTTCGCATCGTGGCGGCTTTCTTGATCATGGTATTGAACGAGCATCGCGTGCACTCACACTTTGCGCGAATTATTTTTTCCCGGAAAATAGAACGTTGCACATGGTTTCTCCCCAAGAGGCACTTTGGATCTATGCCGTATTTACCGCCGCGCTATTTTTGGATGTCGGCAAACTGGCCGTCAAATACCAAGTGACTTTATGCGATAAAAATGGCAATGCCATTCGCGAATGGTTGCCTTACGCTGCCAGCATGATGAAACAAGCTAACTTTTATAAATATGATTTCGTTAAAGAAAATCGCGATCAATTGGGTTGGCTGGTAACCAGTTTGCTCGCTCGTCAATTACTCGATAACCCTACCGATGCAACTACCCCCAGCGATACCACTATCAATGGTGGTTTTAATTGGATCGCCAGCGACCCGAATGTGCTCGAGGCTTGGCTCAGAATGTTTAGCGGTGAAAGTCGTCATGCCAATTCTTTCCTTACCGTCATTCCATTGGCTGATGCACAGATCATGGATCAGTATCTTAACAATTTTAAAACACCGGGCGGTGCGCAACCTGTCGGCCTTTTTAACAACTCAATATTTGACGGCACGCACATGCCAACCGGCCTTGATGATGGTAGCCACATCAATCAAGCAGGTGCAGTAAAAGCGTTTCTCGATTGGCTGAATAAAGCCCTCGCGGATGGCACGATTAGTAAAAATGTCGATGGCGCAATGATCCGCGAAGAAAAAGAAGGTGTATTTATTTCTTCTGAGATATTCAAAGCGTTTGTGAGTGCTAACCCGCGTTATCAAAATGCCGGTGGCATTGAACAACAATTTCGCGAACAATTAGAATCGTTGATCTTATCTGCCGGTGATTTAAACAATAAATATGCTTATATCAAAGGTGGTCTGGCAGGACAAAAAAATGCGCAGTGGTTGTTGTTCACTAATCCCAGTTTGCTGTTTGCGATGGGAACACCCACTGAATTACCCGGTGTCATAATGCCCCGACAAAATACAGCACCCGGCCGTGCACCTATGGCAAAACCCTCTTAATGGCCACGTATTGTATTGGCGATATTCAAGGTTGCTATGCTGAATTTGCAACACTGCTGCGTAAAATTCATTTTGATCCCCAACACGACAAATTATGGCTCACTGGCGATCTCGTTAACCGCGGGCCCGATTCACTCAACGTGTTGCGTTTGGTTAAATCATTTGGTCAACGCGCCATCACCATTTTAGGCAACCATGATTTACATTTACTCGCCATTGATCGTGGCGCTATAAAAGCAAAACCACACGACACCCTTAATGATATTTTAACCGCACCTGATCGCGATGAACTTTGCACTTGGTTACGCCAACAACCGTTATTACATCATGATGCCAATTTAGGTTACACCATGGTGCACGCCGGTTTACCACCACAATGGGATTTAGCCACAGCACTACAACGCGCTGCTGAAGTAGAAACTATTTTACGCAGCGAATGTTATGCCGATTTTTTTGCTCATATGTATGGCGATCAACCTAATGGCTGGAGCGATAGATTAACAGGTTGGGAACGCTTGCGCATGATCACTAATTATTTCACACGCCTGCGTTTTTGTGATGAACACGGTAATTTAGAATTAATAAATAAAGGCAAACCCAATACCCCTCCACCCGGCTTTCTGCCGTGGTTTAAATGGCCGCAGCGCGCTAATAAGAATTTAAAAATTCTCTTTGGCCATTGGGCGGCATTAGAAGGTCGTACCGATGAATCCAATGTGTTTGCATTAGATACCGGTTGTGTGTGGGGCAAATGCTTAACCGCGATGCGGCTGGAGGATGGGAAATTGTTTAACGTGTCGTGTACTAAAAAAACAGCCATTGGGTTTTAGGGCTATCGTGGCAATCTTAGAGTTTGAAGATTGCCGCGTCGCTGCGCTCCTCGCAATGACACTACAAATACAGTTTAAGCAATCGAATTTTTTCCTCGGCATCTTGCGGTTGCGTGAGAAATTGCTCAAACTGCGCAGCGCGTGTAAAAGGGCATTCTTGCCGCTTAGGGTCATCAGCATAGCGCGGAATAATATGCCAATGCAGATGTTCGACCACATTCCCATAGCTGGCGTAATTCATTTTCCAAGGTGTAAAAGTTGTTGCCACAGCTTTGCCTGCCAGCATTAATTCCTGCGCCAAACCTTGTTGCACATCAGCACTGAGTGTGTGCATCTCCCGCACATGAGTTTTCGCGAGCAATAAACAATAACCATTATAAAATTGGTGTTGACCTAATACAAAATACGAATGCGGAAATTCGCGAATCAATAATGGGTAATTATTATTTCGACAGTCGATGAGTTGTTGGCAGATGGGGCATTGATCTTTAGGCATTCACAGATACTCTTCGGGTTTGAAAATATTACTTGAATATTTCCTCGATAGCTTCAACCGCTAATATTCTTTCGCCCCAAAGCAATAATGTTTCGGCATCTGCTTGTTCGATTTTTTGCAGGTAGTGATCGGGAATACGCTTAAACTTCAGTGTGAGCTGACGAATTAACAAAGCGGCTTCGCCTTTTTGGCGGCCTTCTTGTCTGCCTTCTTGGCGGCCCTTCAGGCGGCCTTTTTCCAACCCTTCGAGCATTCCTTTCTTGAAACCTTCTTTCATGCCTAAATATTCAATCGCGCTGATGTATCCCATTTCTTCCCCCTTATCGAGTTTTATACATTCATTTTTATATTGTATCTCATATTGCTCCGGTAATGTAATGAGCCAATCTATAAAATAATACAGTTTAGTGATTTGGTTTTTATTAAGCCCCTTTTTGCGTAAGCGCCTGGTCAATGCAGTTTTGAGGTTATACCTGACTTCGGGTGTTTTTTTCTTGGCTTCCATGGCAGCCAACTGCACCAAAATCACCTGGGCGAACGGATTAGATGAGTTTTCTAACTCTTCAATCTGTGTTCGATAGTCGATAAGCTTAATGACATGGTATTTTATGCTTAACGATGACCCTTCAAAATTGACCTCAAACCGATCAGGTCGCCAGTTTTCATTGTTATCCGTCAATATGGCGCAACTTAATAGTGGTCGAGTGTATCTGTCATAAATACGATAGCTGGTAACAAACATCCTTTCGGGAAGATCTTCTTCCGGCTTCCCCTGGACTTCGATATGGATCAATACCCACTTTTCACCACCATCCAACAAATACACCTTAAAAAGCTTATCTACAATGCGAGCACCTTGTTTGGCTTCTTTGGTGATGGCGTGTAATTCAGCATCTAATGATTGAAACTGCCTAGACCAATCAATTTTTTTGGCTAATTCGGGGAAACAAAAACAGACAAAGTCGGGCAAAAAAGCTTCTAATACTATTTTCCAGCCTGTGTCATTTTTCTTGCGGATGACCTTGTAATCAGGATCTAGCCCTACTGCTTCATAGAGTTGTTCAATGTCTTCGACTTCAAGTGTACCTACCATCATTAAATAATATCCTATGTTATATTTATAAGCATAATAATAACATTATCAAATGAATTAAAGCAATCACTAAAATGGCCTTTTCTTAAAGTTCATATGTTATGATTTATTTTGAGTTTCACTGCTAACAACCACACAGGCGCACCATGAACATTTTCTCAATAATCGTGTTTGCTGTTTTTTTAAATGCCGCAGCGCAGTTGCTGTTGAAAGAAGGCATGAATCGCATTGGCCAGTTTGCTTTCTCTTGGGCAAACATCGCACCGATTTCTTTGCAAGTGGTTAGCAACCCCTTCGTGCTTGGTGGCTTGTTGGTTTATCTGGTCGCTGTTTCGGTTTGGTTATTAGTGTTATCGCGCACTAGCGTAGCATTAGCCTACCCAATGCTAAGCTTGGCTTATATTATCAATGCCATTGCTGCGTATTATTTACTGGGCGAAGATTTAAATATCGCTCAAATTGTTGGCATCGGCGTGATTATTTTAGGCGTGTATTTGATCGCCCGCACTTAATTTGTGTCACTATGCTAACTCTTCCGTGTAATCAAAAATGCCTCTAGCTTTTTGTTAACTTTACGTTAATATAATTTGCGTGGTGATTTTTATTGGGTGAATGTAAAGAAGAGTGCAGGTCGGTTCAAGCGCAGCGGAACCGACAGCGATGTTTATTCTTGCATGATGTCGGATCCGTCGCTTGCGCGACTTGATCCGACCTACAAATCGATATTAGATAACGTAAGCGCGCGCATAAAAAAATTAAGTAGTAACCAAAAAACAATACTAACAATTATTCTAAACAAAAATAAGGAATGAAATATGAATCCAGATAAAGAACAAAAACAAACACTACTTTCACGAAGCGCACCAAACAGTTCTGATTCACCAATTGGTGATGCAGTCAAACCTAACAATCCTAACAATTTTAGCAATGCAGCCAATCCTGACGATTTCGGTGTACAACCAACATCTTCGCAAGGTAGCTCCATCACCAACACAAGATCCGATCGCGCGCTACAAGTACCTCTTCCGATTAGCACTAGCCACAAAAGCACCTCTTCAACACCCTCAACAGCGAGTGCTAATACTAACTCAGCATCCGAAGGCGTACCAAATACAAGTCGTAGCGCCCATTCTGCTACTACCAGAGCTGAAGGCGGTTCGCCTAGCGAGCCAAGCAGCGCTCCCCTCCAAAATTCCGCAGGCACTGCAATAACAATTTCTGCACAAAACTTTGGCGATGAAAAAAAATCTGACGACGCAGAAACCATAGACCCAAAATATGTGGCTATGCAAGAAGTCCTGCTTAGTTGCAAAAATATTATTCTCTTTTTGACCGCAGCATCTGCTGCAGCCGGTATTGGTTATTTTTACGCTACTACACCTAAAGATCTTGATACCGATAAACCTCTTCTACATGATGCAGAAATCGCTTCAGGCACATATGCTAATGTGGTTGAAGGTCTTTATTATACTATTCCTCCTTTGCTTTATCTTGCTGGAATAATTTTTGATCAATCAAAATCATTGTTCAGAAGATTTCTCAGGATGTTACCCTTGCTGCTTTTAACAGGTCTTAACATTCTTCCTTACACATTTGCAGCGATGCAAACTGCAGGTAGCACTTGGTGGGGAGACTTCTTCACTAGCTATGGCACTTTTCCCTCTACTGCATTTGTGATTGGTAAAATGTTAGAGCGTTTAGAAAAATGGTATGACAAACGCGCCAAACATGGAACGCTTTCTGAGGAAGGCTATCAAGAATACCAAGCTTTGCTGAATGCGCACGAAATATTGACACGATTTTATGAATCAGGCGCTCAAGCTGTTAAAGCTCAGAAGATCGCTGTACCTTACTATCTTGAGTACGACCTCGAATTAATGTCAAATTTACCAAACAAGGATATGAAGAAAGCGATATCTGGCAAGATATATGTATCATCTGATACGAGAACTTACGTTGTTCGTGATTCTAACGGAGTACAGGAAGGCTCTTTACCGGAAGAGAAAGACAGCGGTATCGATCTGAGTAATTTATCTATTCGCCTTAATGATCTAAAACTGAAAAATCTCATTTTAGCAGTTACATCAAAAGCAGGTCACACCCACAATCTTACTCATGCACAAACGCTGGAGCACATACAGCAACAAGCAACCGCCAAACCTTTATTTCCATTGCAAAAAAGAGATGTCAGATACGTGGTAGGTGGAACGGGTAAAGTAATTGGTACAGTTGTAGGCCCATTAAGCGCTGGTGGTTTTCCATGCAGCGCAGAAATATCTTTAAATACATTAGTCGTTAATGGTGTCAGTTTAAGTTTTGGCGAGGTAGGTTCTTGGTTTGGCGGCATTTTTGTCACAGCCACTGTTTTTTATATTGCTACCGGCGCTGGCGATGTCTATAAAGCATTCTTTTTATTGCCTGCTGATGCAGCGATTTTTCTTAACAAGTTTCGTAAGGGTGAAGTAACTCTAGCCTCAATACAAATTCCCGAATCAACAGATATTGCCGCTGTCTTCCTTGCCTCACTTGCGGCTTTATCTTATGGTACCTCAGTAGTGCTCATTCCCAGAGACTGTCCTACTACCGGCGTTGCTGGTAGTTTTTTTCAAAGTTTTTTCATTACTCGTAATCCTTACATCAGCGCGACCGCTGTTAATCTTTATTGGGTATGGAAAATGTGGTCCAGCCTTTTTGAAGATATCAAACTTCGTTATGGTTCAGAGGGAGCAAAACTAAGGATAAGTTACCAACGTAATTTTCAAGCTTTTTGCGAAAAAACCGATGATCTTACACTCGAGGAACTGCAACAAGAAGCGGCTATTGTTGGACTGCGACGCGCGGTGGAATGGTGTCAATATTTACCAAACTGTTCTTCAGAAACAAAAATAGCTTTAGAAAAACTACAGGCCAAACAATTAACAGAGCTCGCTAGAATTTTTGAAACCTATCACCAAGAGTGGAATCGAGCTATCCAAACGCTACCTATCATTTCTACTCATGATAAAACAAATCCTGCCATACCCTTATTACAAGTAGGATTAAATCAATTAAATGGGTTAGCTAAAATCACTGAAAAGAACTTACAACGCCTAGAGAGCTGGATCAAACAAGCTCAAGGTCTTGAAGAGAAAGAAAGAACCGCTTTAAAAGATTTTCTTTTTGTATTGAATATACATCAATTAAACCAGTTCGCTGCCATAATCAGAATTGATCAGCGACGGGTGGCAAAATGGATCAAAGACATTCCTGCTCCTGTTGAAAAAGAGCCGGCAAAATTAGCAGCTCCTTTCGGAAGCTCCAGTGCATCTTTACAATTTCCCGGACGTGGACCGATCGTAATTCCCGAGCCAAACCAGACACAACCTGACCCACAACAGGCTGACGATGATAAAAAAGTTCTTACCAATCTTTTAGCAAAATTAAATAGAGAACAATTAATACAATTTGTTGAAGTCGTTGAAGCTAAAAAACAACCAGGCAGCTCGAGTGATTTAACGCTTATCATTGCTAGCAGAGATGGCGCGAGCAAACAACCTGCAGCAGAATGGGAACAGGCGATCCCTGTAATTACTAAAGCAGAGCAAGCAGTTTTAGAAAAATTACAACCTCAACAATTACAAGCGCTGGCTGCCTCAATTAACACCAGCCTACAACGTGCAGCCGAGTGGGAACAATTCGTTGCAAGCCTCTCCGATGTACGAGAAGAGGACTTAACCACATACTGGAAACAATTCAAGGCATTCTTCTCTGGTAGTCGAAAAGAAACGTTAACCAAATTAAATATTTGGCAGCCGCAAGCTGCTGCTGTAGCTCCTGGTGACTATAGCCATGCTTCGTCGGGTGCTAGTGCTGATAAAGAACGCGGGGATGTTGTTAGTACACCCAGAAAAGGTAGCACCGAGCTTCTAGCTACAGTAGCTGCTACTACAGGCAAAGCTACAACGCCCCCTGGTTCATCTCAATCGTTAGCTACGTTGCTGGGTAGCCTCTCAGGAGTCTTCGATTGCTGCCGATCGAGGAAAAAACCTGATGCTGATGCTGCTAAACCATTATTGGCGCTTCCGAATCGCTCTGATGAAGATCCACCACGTTCTAGATGGAATTGTTGTGGCAATCGATAATTAATGGATCCCCGCCTGCGCGGGGATGACAACCATAAAACATCATTCACTAATCTTACCCAACAACTGTGCGCCGAAATTTTCGGGTAATTCGGCGCGCACGGGTAGATACCAATAACGATCGTCGGCGAATGCTTGGCATTTTACGGCATCTTTTTCCGTCATGATGATCCACTCATCAGGTTTTGCGAAATTAAAATCTTTTAATTGAAAATTATAATGATCCGCAAAAAGATGTTCGATAATCGTTAATCCCATGGCGCGCAATGAATCAAAAAAACGTTGTGGATTGCCGATGCCTGCCACCGCGTGAACCGTTTGGTTTTTGAAGTAATCGGATTTTTTTGTATTAACAGAATTAATAAGTTGGCAAAAATCAGCAGAAATAAGCAGCATATTTATTTCTGCTTGCTCTTTTGTCGGCTCCGTCGCTAGCGCTCCTTGAGCCGACCTACGTTTTTGAATTGACCCATTGTCGTGTTCCAACTTACCATTAATTATCACAAAATCTACTTCATCCAAACGCTTCACCGGTTCGCGCAATGGGCCTGCGGGCAAGCAAAATCCATTGCCGAAGCCACGCGCAGCATCGATAACCGCGATCTCAATCGTTCGCCCTAAGGCGTAATGTTGTAAACCATCATCGCTGATGACGATATTACAATCGTGGTCTTGTAATAATTGCGTCACCGCACGCACCCGATTGGGATCAACAACCATCGGACAATGCGTATTACGTGCGATCAATACTGCTTCATCCCCCACTTGTTGGGGATCACTGTTTATTGTAACGGCACAGGGATAACAAACATTTTTACCGCCATAACCACGACTGACAATACCAGGTTTAAAACCTTGTTGTTTTAAAAAGTTTGCCAACCAAATGACTAATGGTGTTTTGCCTGTGCCACCCACAGTGATATTGCCGACGATGATGATCGGTATTTTGAAGTGTGTGGTTTTTTTAATTTTTAAACGAAACAGTAAACGACGCAGAGAAGTGATAATGCGATAAATGCCAGAAAATGGCGTGAGGCAGTAGGTTAAGAATGTTCGGTGTTGCCAGCAATCTTGCATCATGCCGTAGCTAATTCCTTGAATTGCATCCGATACAGTTTCGCATAATACCCGTCATGTGCAAGCAACTGCGCATGTGAGCCGCTCTCAACGATACGGCCATTATCCATCACTAAGATAGTATGCGCGTTTTCAATGGTGGATAAACGATGCGCGATGACGAGCGTAGTACGGTTGTGCATCAAGCTATCAAGCGCTTCTTGAATATGGCGTTCGGCTTCGGTGTCTAATGCAGAAGTCGCTTCATCTAAAATTAAAATTGGTGAATTTTTTAATAGTGCGCGTGCAATTGCGATGCGTTGTCTTTGCCCACCCGACAATAACACACCGTTTTCACCCACTAAAGTTTGCAAACCATCGGGCAGCTCTTTAATAAATTCCATCGCATGGGCAGCTTCTGCCGCGCGTATAATTTCTGCTTCGCTCGCTTGGGCAAAACGACCATAAGCAATATTGTGTGCAATAGTGTCGTTAAATAATGTGACTTGTTGCGAAACAAACGCTAATTGTTTTCGCAAATCTTCTAAGCGAATGGTATGCGTATCGATACCATCGACTAAAATACGCCCGCTATAGCCGTCATAAAAACGCGGTAATAAATTCACTAATGTCGATTTACCACTGCCGGAACGCCCTACTAATGCGATGGTTTGACCTGGTTCGGCTTTAAACGAAATATCGTGCAGAATTTTTTTGTCACTATTATAAGAAAAATTAACCTGCTGATATTCAATCGCGCCTTTTACGCGCGTTAACTGGGTTGTGCCTTCATCTTTTTCTGGTGGTTGATCCAACAATAAAAAGATGCTTTCAGCGGCCGCAATGCCTTTTTGAATCGTATTATTCACATTAGTTAAATTACGCATCGGTTTTAATAATGCCAACATCGCAGCAATCATCGAGGTAAAACCACCTGCGGTAATGTGTGCGGATTTTAAGGTGGTCAAATAAATAGTAAGAGAAATCACACAACCTGCCACCAATTGCACACTGCTACTCGCCAAAATATTAGTAGCAATAATTTTTAATTCGCGAAAACGATTTTTTACCGTGAGATCATTAAATTTATCCGTTTCATATTGCTGCCCACCAAAGGTACGAATCACTTTGTAACCTTCGATCGATTCTTCAGCGACTTGCGTGATATCACCCATCGAAAATTGCACGCTTTTACTTAAGCGGCGCATGCGTAAGCTTGATCGGCGCGCAATCACCGCGATAACCGGCGTGGTCACTAAAAATAATAAACTTAATTTCCAGCTGGTCAGCATCATCACCACGATTAAACCAGCGATAAAAAAACTTTCTTGCACTACGATCACGATAGCATCGGAACTGGCTTTCGCGACTTGATCGACATTGTAAATAATCGCCGATAATAATTGCCCCGAAGTGGTGTTGTCATAAAAAGTTGCGGGCAAGCGTAACAGATGCGCAAAAATATCTTGTCGAAAACGCATCACGACATTGCGCCCGGTCCATGCCATAAAATAATTCGACATAAAACCCGCGCCACCGCGCAAAATAAACGCCAAAATAATTCCCAGCGGTAACCAATGAATAAACGTTTGATCTTTGGCGATAAAACCTTTGTCTAATAATGGTTTAATGAGCCAAGTGAAACCAGCATCGACGCCGGATTGAGTGATGGTCCCGATCATTCCTAATACTAGCCCGATCCAATAACGTTTGGCGTATTGGAACAATCGCTTGTAAAGATAAAAGCCGTTGTAGTTGAATGTTTGTTTGTTCACGTTAATTATGACTCGTACCACCGACAGTGAGTGCATCCACCTTCAGCGTCGGTTGCCCGACACCGACTGGCACACTCTGCCCGTCTTTGCCACACACACCCATCCCGGTGTCTAATTTCAGATCATTACCAATCATCGACACTTTCGTCAAAATTTCTGGGCCGTTGCCAATCAACGTAGCGCCTTTCACTGGCTTGGTGATTTTACCATTTTCAATTAAATACGCTTCACACGCTGAAAAAACAAATTTGCCGGAAGTAATATCCACTTGCCCACCCGCAAAATTCACCGCGTAAATACCTTTTTCTACCGAGGCAATAATTTCTTCAGGCGCGTAAGGGCCGGGCAGCAGATAAGTATTGGTCATGCGCGGCATCGGCAGTGAAGAATACGATTCGCGACGGCCATTGCCAGTCGACACCCCACCCATTAAACGCGCGTTTAATTTATCTTGCATATAACCTTTTAAAATTCCTTTTTCGATTAACACATTGCGCTGTGTTGGCGTACCTTCATCATCAACATTTAATGAACCACGACGATTAGGCATCGTACCATCATCAACCACGGTGCAACCTGGCGTTGCCACACGCTCGCCGATACGGCCACTAAATGCCGAGCTACCTTTGCGATTAAAATCACCTTCCAAACCATGACCAACCGCTTCGTGCAACAACACGCCGGGCCAACCAGGGCCTAACACCACTGGCATCGTGCCCGCAGGTGCTGGCACGGCATCTAAATTGACTAGCGCTTGTCGCACAGCTTCACGTGCAAAATCCAGCGCACGATCTTCTTGCAGAAAATATTCATAACCCAAACGACCACCACCACCGGCATAGCCTTGTTCACGCTGACCATTTTGTTCTGCAATTACTGACACATTCAAACGCACCAAAGGCCGCACGTCGGCTGCTAATGTACCATCGCTCGCCATAATTAAAACGATTTCATGCACGCCGACTAAACTCACACTCACTTGTGTAATGCGCTTATCTAAACGCCGCGCTTCGGCATCGAGTTGTTTCAATAGTGCTAATTTTTCTTGTTCGTTCATGGTAGTGAGCGGGTCAATAGGCAAATACAATTCATGCCCCTTGGTTTTATGCCACGCTTTTACGCTGCCTTCATGGCCAGTGCGCGCGATACTGCTGGCGGCATTGGCCGCTTGTTCGAGCGCTGGCATTAAAATATCGTCGGAATAAGCGAAGCCGGTCTTTTCACCGCTGATGGCGCGCACCCCCACCCCCCGCTCAATGTTATAGCTACCGCTTTTGATGATGCCCTCTTCCAGCACCCAAGACTCCGACCGTACTGCTTGAAAATACAGATCAGCATTGTCCACCGAATGGCCTAATACCTTGCCCAACACGGTCTGAAGCTGGTTTTCAGTAATACCAGCGGGTTCCAATAAGGCTTTACGGGCGATAATGAGGTTGTTGTTCATAGTTAATAGCTCAAAATGGGATTTCGATAGCTTACATTAATCGATGCTGAGGTTTTAGGCAAATCGCTTGCATTATTCCTGGATTCATCTTAGCGTAACCACAGTTACGGTAACCACGGTTACGGAAACATCCCCTACTTATCGCTCCCCTTTACCACGACCGGTTTGCTCCAGGAGCCGGTCATGCGATAGGTGTCGGCAGTAATGGTTGAAACGGCGGGCGATAAAATTTTATTAGCGGCCCAAGCCACCGCGCCAGCGATGGGATTTACTATAGCGATAATCACCGGTATGCCAGAAGTTACATTCGGTTTGACTTTGACTTGTAAATCATAATTCTGTGCGGCTAAGCCAACGCGTCCTTTTATTGTAACATGAGCCAGCGGGCCATTAATTTCTAAATCTTGTGTATAAGCATTGCCGTTATCTAATGTGAAAGTTCCTTTTAGCGTATCAAAATCAAAATCTTGCGAGGTTAAATTGCTAAAATCAAAACGTAGATAACGACTAAAACTTTGCAAACTCATCGACGTCAACAAATTACCAATACCGATTTTTGCCGCCGTACTCGAACTCAGACCAACAATTTTGCCTTTACTAAACGAGAGCGTTATTTTCCCGCTGGTTTTTGCGAGAGTAGGATTATAAGCGCTGTCTGGCCAATTTAAGGTAAATTGTATCTGGCTCTGCTGCGCTTTAATCGCTGCGGGCATACCCCAATTGGCTAACGCAGTACTAATATCAGCGCTCACCAGGTTACCCGCGAGTTGCGTGTCATTACCTTTTTTAGTGGTGTTCCATGCACCATTAGCCGTTAAAGTATACGCGGGTGTAGTCGCCGTTAAATTCTTGATAGACACACCGCTAGCAATTGGCACTAATTGCAATTTTACTTGACCAAATTGTTTTACCCCATAACGAACATCATCTGCATTCAGATTTACCAGCGGAACATCTTGCGCTGAAAACTTTTGTATATTGCTGGTAGTACTATCGCTCAAATAAATCTGTTTAAAATTGGCCTGCATGGGCTGTTGTTTGTTACTCGGAATCGACACTTGCCCCACTACACCAGGCGCCGTCAAGTTAAGCGCCCAACTATTATTTTGTGGCACTAAAGTGGCATTGACATCACCGTATTTTATTTTTATTTGTTTGCTGGGTTGCGTGGCCACAGTAAAACTAATCGGTTTTTTCCATAAAATGCCCACTAAACCTTTGCCCGCCAAATTATCTTGCGTGAAAGTTAGCTGCCCAACTAATTTTTGTATTTGTAAAGTTTTTGAAATATCTAATATATTACCCGGCAAATTTATTTTACCCTGGACTTGAGTTTTTATTTTGCCATCTTCTAACGGAATGGCTAAATGCAATTGCGTTTGCACGGGCCCCTGCCCATCAAAATTGGCTACAGCAGCAAGACCGCCTTGGCGCAACGGGCTGCTGCGCAAAAATGCAAAACCTTGCCCAAGGGTACTTTGAATATTATCGGCATCGACATTTAAAATAGATTGCACCTCTTTTTTAATAATAGGAATAAACACATGAATATTTTGTACTGGAATGTCTAATGTTTTTGCTGAATCAATCATTAAATCCATGCTGCGATCATAAAACACTAATTGCCCCATGATCTGATCAACCGACGGCCAACCTTTAAAATAATCTACATCCAGATTATTCAATCGGCTATCGACGATAAAAGTTCCTTTGCCACCATCATAAGGAAAATCAGCCAACTGCCCATTAATTACTAAAGTGCTATTGATACCATCAAAACGCTTGATCGACTTACCTAACCAGGTCACCAACGCTGGTTTTAATACGGTGAGCGGTAAATAATTAGCAACCTGCAATGTGTTATTAAAACGCGTGGCCGCCAACAGACCGATGGTTGGGCTATCACCATTTTGTGGGATGAATAACCCCATATTGGCGTTCGCAATTGCATCTGCGTTGCGTATGGTCACTTGCGCCGCTTGCACCAGCCAACCTGTAGCATCTTGTTGACCTCCGACATAAGCGGTAAATTGTTGTAATGGAATCGGCTTGCGAAAGAGTGGGCCAAAATCAACCTTAGAATTTTGACTGGCTAAATCAGCCGCAAACTGCCAATTGCCATTACTATCTGGCTGTAAAAATAAATTGCCACTGAGATCAGTGATCGCAAAAAATTTTTTACCCCTTATTTTTAAATCATGCAGCGCAAATAAACTTTGCACCGATTGCAGATGGGTATTTTGCCAAGAACCCCATAATTGCAAATCTATTTGCCCTTGTTTGAGTGCGGGGTAAACTCTATTTAACCATTGTTGCAAAATAATATCTTCGGCATCCACATATAAACGCGCTGTTATTTTTTGTTTGTTTTGCCAATTCCCTTTTATATCTGCAACAAAGGTAAGTTGTGATGCTGTTTCTTGCGCTATTTGTGCTCTGCCTAATAAGATGTGTGAGCCACCATTACTTTTCAAAGTAACATCAATTTCATGAATGGGAATGTTGATACCATCTTTGCCTTGCCAAGTCAGTGAAATATCTTCAAGTGTGATATTTGGTTCTTTGAACAACCACAACATCACTTTATTAAATGTTTTATCATCCATCGGTGATGGATTAGTAGGCGTATTGTTATTACTAATCAGGGTGACGCTGTTATCAGCATTTTGTCGCAATATTAATTGCGCTCCGATGATTTTAACTTCTGCAATATGGATGCTTCCGGTTAGTATGCTAGACAACAAATTTAGCCTAACCTCCAACGCATCGGCTGCCAATAATGGTTGCTTTTCTTCTGGGTCGATAATCACCACGTTCTTGCCTTCCAGCCTAGGCTGTAGGCCATGCCAGACCACCGCCAGCGCACCTATCTGCACGGGCTGCCCCACGGCTGTGGTAACCCAGTTCGCAACCGCTTCGCGATGACTCGTCACTAAAGGGGTCAAAGCACGGGCAATACTAAATACCACAGCCAATAACACAATGAGAACCAGGCAGGTTACCCAGAGCGTATGTGCGGCATGTGAGAGGGCTCGTTTCATAATGATGAAAATACTACATTTTCATGGCAAGAAATAGCATTAGATGCTAATATTAAATTAATAGGATTAACGTTATAGAACAAGCGAGGGAGCTATGAGCAAAAAATGGATCATTGTAACTAATGCTAGTACCGCACGTATTTACGCTTTAAACGGCACACGCCATCTTGATCTTCTACACCAATTAAACCACCCCGATAGTCGGAAAAAAGACAGTGAATTAATGTCAGGGAGCTTAGGTCGCTACAAAGTACGTAGTGGCGCCGGCGGCGGCAATTACAGCAGCAAGACTGACCCTAAAGAAGGCGAAGCGGAACACTTCGCGCAAGAAATTGCACATTTACTTGAACATGGTCGCACCACTAATGATTTTGAATCCGTTATTTTGGTTGCACCACCCCACTTTGAAGGCTTGCTAAACAAACATTGCAGCACACATGTGCGTGATAAAATCAGTCGTGTTATTCACAAAGATTACCATGATATGAATGAAGCAGATTTATTGACTCTAGTATCTGAAAAGATATAAGGAGGCGGTATGCGCTGCGTAGCATTCTGTACTGCCAATAGTTATAAATTGGCAGCAATTGCTGATTTTTTTAAAGCAAAACACGCGGTAGTAAAATTTTATCGCGATGTTTTGCATGTTAGTAAAACTCTTCATGGTTATGATATTTTTTTATTTAAACATGGCTGTTTTGTCACGTGGGGTATGCGCAAATATCAAGAACAAAAAATCTTGCAACAGCTAAAAGATTTTGCCTTCGACCCGTTAGAAAAAATTGAAATTAGTCATTATATCTATAAATTAGGTGCAGAAACTAAAATCACTGCGCACCCACGTTTTCGGGCTGATATTATTTCGATTTCCAACGAAGAAGCTTATAACATACCACTAAAATTAGCTATTTCTTATAGCCTCGCACAATCGGTCAAACTCGAATCGTATGAAGATGCGATTCAAAAAACCATCGATAACAACAATCATATCCCCATTGAATTAGCGCGCGGCGGTAAAATTTTATTATCGCGCAAAGCCATCTCTAAACGCATCGGCGATATTTTTTTAGTGCGCAGCTCGGTGAACCTTAACAGTGAATATCTCGAAGTCCCTGAATATTTTTGGCAATATTCTAATCTTGAATCCTATTATATTGCCATCGAACAATTTTTAGATGTACCCAAACGCGTCGCCACACTCAATCGCAAATTAGATGTGCTGAATGAAATTTTTGTGATGCTCAACAATCAACTGCAACACCGTTATTCCAGTATTTTAGAAGCGATTATTATTTTGCTGATTTTTATCGAGATCCTAATTAGTCTGTTAGATAGATTCTAGAAAATTATTTCCAAAAATTCTCAAGTGGATTGGCTGAATGTCATAAGCAGACCGTCAAGCACAGGGACGTGCTTGTCGATCGCAGGGAGGCTGGTCCGTCTGCGTTGACATCAGGCAAGCCGATTGAGAATTTTTGGGAATTACATTCTAGTACACACTAAACCGTCGTCGGCATGAGCGTAGTATTGTATAAACCCACGGCCAAAATAACATACTCACCACAGCAGACACCCAAAACCAACGTACATCTTGCAACGAACCCATTATCCCTTGAATCCACATTAAAATTACTTGATATAAAACAATCAACATCATCATACTGAATGCTTGCTGCAAAATAGGAAACATACGGATCTGCCGATACAATTTACCTGCCACAAATGTTATCACCGTTAATGCTAACGCATGTTCACCCAACACCGTGCCATATAAACCATCGAGTAATAAACCCAATAACCACGCCACACCCAAACTAACACGATGTGGCAAAGCAATCGCCCAATACAACAACACTAACGGCAACCACTGCGGATAAAACAGCAGCGCCCATTTTGGCAAAGGCAACACACTTAAAACTAATGCCAACAATAAACTCAGCGTAATAACCAGCATTCCACGTGGCGATAAAGATTGCATTATTCTTTCCTCTCATCCGCGTGATGTGGTTTTATAAGGGCTTTATGCTCCGATTGAATAGCAGGCGCATCGATTGATAAATTTTTATTCGTCGGCCAGATCAATAACACCGGTTGGTTACGATCAAGCTGCGCACTAGGAATCACTTCAATCGCCGCAAATTGCCCACCTTGATCATGACGCACACGGCTCACCACCCCCACTGGATAACCTTCAGGATAATGGCCGCCTAATCCTGAACTCACTAAAATATCCCCCACACGAATATCTACCGTGATGGGAATATCCGTTAAAGCAAGATTACCCAGCGCACCTTTGCCAAGCACGATACCTCGTATACCATTACGTACTGCTTGCACGGGGATTGCACTGCGCGGATCAGATAACAATAATACCCGACTGGTAAACGGGCCGACCTGCGCAATCTGCCCCATAATACCACTCGCATCCAACACCGGCTGCCCTACATAGACTTCATCGTTTTGCCCTTTATCTAACACTACTTCACTCATCAGTGGATCTGTACTCACCGCCAACAACTGTGCAACGGTGATATGTTCATTATCAGAACGTGTAGATGAAGTCAGCAAAGCGCGTAATTGCGTGTTTTCATTTTCCAATGCGATGAGTTTTTGTAATTTAGCTTCCATCAAAAGTTGATTAGCACGCAACGTGGTATTCTCAGATAATAAAGTTTGGCGGCTAGAAAGATGTGAACTGGTGTCGTTGATAAATTGGATGGGAACGTTAACCGCATATTGAATCGGCGCGACAATGCCAGTGAGCAAATTACGCACCGGCGTCAGATAATGCTCGCGATAATCGAGCACCATCAGTGCTATTGAGAGCAGGACCAACAGAATAAACCGCAGCCCCAACTGCGGACCTCGTACGAATAGTTTGATGGTAAAAACTCCTTAATGTGTCATTGCGAGGCGACCGTGGTTTTTTTGGTCGCCGTGGCAATCTTCAATATCCAAGATTGCCACGTCGCTTCGCTCCTCGCAATGACACAAAAAATATTGCGAAGGCTAAGACAAAATAATTATTCTATTCCTTCAACAGAAAATCGCCGCCCATTTCGTCGAGGATCTCTAACGCACGGCCACCACCACGGGCAACACAGGTTAAAGGATCTTCTGCCACGACGACAGGTAATCCGGTTTCTTCACTGAGCAAGCGTTCCAGATGTCGTAATAGAGCACCACCACCGGTCAGCACCATGCCACGTTCAGCAATATCGGCAGAAAGCTCAGGCGGCGTCTGTTCTAAAGCAGCGCGCACAGCACCCACAATACCCGACAGCGGTTCTTGTAACGCTTCTAAAATTTCGTTGCTGTTTAACATAAATCCACGTGGCACGCCTTCGGCAATGTTACGACCACGCACTTCAATATCCTGCACGTCGTTACCCGGGAAGGCGGTACCAATTTCTTGTTTGATGCGCTCAGCGGTGGTTTCACCAATTAAGCTGCCATAATTGCGGCGTACATAATTGACGATAGCTTCGTCAAAACGATCGCCACCAATTCGCACTGATTGTGCATACACAATACCACTAAGGGATATAATCGCGACTTCGGTAGTACCACCGCCGATATCTACTACCATGGAACCACGTGCTTCATCTACCGGTAAGCCCGCGCCAATCGCTGCTGCCATCGGTTCTTCGATTAAATAGACTTCACGTGCACCTGCCCCCATCGCTGATTCACGAATCGCACGCCGCTCAACTTGTGTCGAGCCACAAGGTACACACACCAACACACGTGGGCTGGGGCGCATAAATTTATTCTGATGCACCTTGGCAATAAAGTGCTGCAGCATCTTTTCGGTGATATAGAAATCGGCAATGACCCCATCTTTCATCGGACGGGTAGCACTGATGTTGCCCGGTGTACGACCCAACATGCGTTTAGCCTCAAGGCCCACCGCCATCACTTTGCGCTGCCCATTGGAAATATCGTGGCGCACGGCTACCACCGAGGGCTCGTTCAATACAATACCCTCGCCACGCACATAAATGAGCGTATTTGCAGTACCTAAGTCAATAGAGATATCTTTTGAAAACAAACCACGTAGTTTACGGAACATAAAAATCACCTAAAATGCAATAAAAGGGCGAGGTAAGGATAAGTACATACTCTAACAAATAAGCGCAAGGCGGGGCAAGCGATTATTAGCATATTCCGCTTGCTAATGCTTATAACTTGGATATTATTAACCCATACCCTGCTTTTGGCTATTTTTGGAGTTAATTTATGTCACTTACCGCTGTTGAAGTTAAAAAAATTGCCCATTTGGCGCGTTTGGCCATTAATGAGGCCGACACCCCCAAATATGTCAGTGAATTATCCACTATTTTGGATTTTGTCGCTCAGATGGATAAAGTGGATACTGGTAGCATTTTGCCAATGGCGCACCCGCTGGATGTAACCCAACGTTTACGTGCAGATGAGGTCACTGAGCCGAATCAACGGGAATTATTTCAGAGTATTGCCCCATCGGTAGAATCGGGGCTGTATTTAGTGCCGCAAGTGATTGAATAATAAATAAGGTAAAACCATGCACAACCACACAATTGCCGAATTAGCGGCGGGTTTAAAAGCCAAAAAATTTTCTAGCAAAGAAATTACCGAAGCTTTTTTAAAGCGCATCAAAGAGCTTGATAACAAGCTGAATAGCTTTATTACCGTGTGCGAAGAACAAGCACACAAAGACGCGCAAATCGCTGATGCAATGCTGGCTAAAGGCAATGCTAAGCCTTTGACTGGGATCCCGATTGCGCAAAAAGATATTTTTTGCACCCAAGGTATTAAAACCACTTGCGGTTCAAAAATATTAGACAATTTCATCGCACCGTATGACGCCACCACCATCACCCATTATAAACAAGCGGGCGCAGTGTTGCTCGGCAAAACCAATATGGATGAATTTGCCATGGGTTCATCGAATGAAAATAGTTTTTATGGCCCGGTAAAAAATCCCTGGGATTTAAACCGCGTGCCGGGTGGTTCTTCCGGTGGTTCAGCCGCAGCTGTTGCTGCGCGACTCGCACCTGGTGCGACCGGAACAGATACCGGCGGTTCTATTCGTCAACCAGCCGCTTTATGTAATTTGACCGGGCTTAAACCTACCTATGGTCGTGTTTCGCGTTACGGCATGATCGCGTTTGCCTCCAGCTTAGATCAAGGCGGCCCGATGGCACGCACGGCTGAAGATGTAGCGATGATGTTAGGTGTAATGGCCGGTTTTGATACTAAAGATTCCACCAGCGTTGATAAACCGGTGCCGGACTACACAGCAACATTGAATGATTCATTAGCGGGCATCAAAATCGGTTTACCGAAAGAATTTTTTAATGCAGGGCTTGATGCCAATATTGCCAAAGTAATTGAAGCCGCGATCAAAGAATATGAAAAACTCGGCGCGACAATTCATTCTATCAGCTTACCGAATTGTGAGTTATCCGTACCCGCTTATTACGTAGTAGCACCGGCAGAATGTTCATCTAATTTAGCGCGCTTTGACGGCGTACGTTATGGTTTTCGTTGTGCAAATCCTAAAGATTTAGAAGATTTATACAAACGCTCGCGTGGCGAAGGTTTTGGTGCAGAAGTAAAACGGCGTATAATGATTGGAACTTATGCTTTATCGGCCGGTTATTACGACGCATATTATTTGAAAGCACAAAAAATCCGCCGTTTGATCAGCGATGATTTTCGTCAAGCTTTTAGTCAAGTCGATTTTATTTTAGGGCCAACCAGCCCAAGCACCGCTTTTAAAATCGGCGAGAAATCAAATGATCCGATTAAAATGTATTTATCGGATATTTATACTATTGCTGCTAATCTTGCGGGTTTGCCTGGCATGTCGATTCCCGCTGGTTTTGTCGATGGCCTGCCCGTTGGTATGCAATTGCTCGGCAATTATTTTACTGAAGCGCGTTTATTGAATGTGGCGCATGGTTATCAACAAGTAACGGATTGGCATAAAAAAACTCCGGAGAATTTTTAACATGAAATGGGAAACTGTTATTGGGTTGGAAGTACACTGCCAACTCACCACAAAATCAAAAATATTTTCTGGTGCGGCAACTGCTTATGGCGCAGCACCGAACACCCAAGCGTGTGCGATTGATCTTGGAATGCCGGGAGTATTACCGGTATTAAATATCGAAGCAGTGCATATGGCGATAAAACTCGGCTTAAGCATCGATGCGACTATCTCCCCGCATTCCGTTTTTGCACGCAAAAACTATTTTTATCCTGATCTGCCTAAAGGTTATCAAATCAGCCAATTTGAATTACCGATTGTCAGTCAAGGGCATTTAGATATTGACTTAGAAGATGGCACACGCAAACGTGTTGGCATTACTCGCGCGCATTTAGAAGAAGATGCCGGTAAATCGATGCACGAAGATTTTAACGGCATGTCGGGCATTGATCTTAATCGCGCAGGTACACCGCTGATTGAAATCGTTTCTGAACCGGATATGCGCAGCGCCAAAGAAGCAATCGTCTATCTAAAATCATTGCACGCGCTAGTGCGTTATTTAGGAATTTGCGACGGCAACATGCAAGAAGGTTCGTTCCGTTGCGATGCTAACGTCTCGGTACGCCCATTAGGTGAAAGCAAACTCGGCACCCGTTGTGAACTCAAAAATTTAAATTCATTTCGTTTTATTGAACGTGCCATTAATTTTGAGATCGCACGTCAAATTGAATTAATTGAAGGCGGCGGCACTGTTATCCAACAAACCCGTTTATACGATGCCGATAAAAACGAAACACGCCCACTGCGCAGCAAAGAAGAAGCCAATGATTATCGTTATTTTCCTGATCCTGATTTATTGCCAGTGGCAATCGAACAAGCACTCATCGATAAAGTTCGCCTGGAATTGCCCGAATTACCGCAACAAAAATGCGAACGTCTGCAGAAACAATACGAACTAAGCGCTTATGATGCCAGCGTATTAGTATCCAGCCGCGAATTAGCCGATTATTTCGAAGCTACGGTAAAACAAGCGCAAGTGTCTGCTAAACTAGCGGCCAATTGGATCAACGGTGAATTAGCTGCGGCGTTAAACCGCCATAATTTAGAGATTACTGCATCACCTATTACCCCTGCACAACTCGCTGATTTGCTACGGCGTATTGCCGATAATACGATTTCCGGCAAAATTGCCAAATCCGTTTTTGAAATTCTCTGGGAAAGCAAAGAAAGCGTTGATAGCATTATCGAAAAACAAGGGCTACGTCAGGTCACCGACAGCAGCGCTATTGAAAAAATGATCGATGATATCTTAGCAGCTAATCCACAGCATGTTGCTGAATATCGCTCTGGCAAAGATAAATTGTTCGGCTTTTTCGTCGGCCAAGTGATGAAAGCTTCGGGCGGCAAAGTAAACCCACAACAATTGAATGATGTATTGAAGAAAAAATTGGCGGGACAGTAAAAGTAGGTCAGATGGTTATTTAATTATGCAAAAAAAACTTTTTATCGAAACCCATGGCTGTCAGATGAATGAATATGATTCAACCAGCATGGCCAATGTGCTGCGTGAATCCCATCAATTGGTGCTCACCAAAAATATCACCGAAGCAGATATCTTATTACTTAACACCTGCTCGATTCGCGAGCGCGCGCAAGAAAAAGTATTTTCACAACTGGGGCAATGGCGTGAGTTAAAAGAAATTCGCCCAGAAATTATTATTGGCGTGGGTGGTTGTGTCGCCAGTCAAGAAGGTGAAAATATTCGCAAACGCGCGCCTTATGTTGATATGGTTTTTGGTCCACAAACTTTGCACCGCTTACCAGAAATGCTCAATGAAGTACTCAACAAAAAACGGGCTATTGTCGATGTATCATTTCCAGAAATTGAAAAATTTGATCGTTTGCCCGCACCCCGTGCCGAAGGGCCGCGTGCTTATGTTTCGATCATGGAAGGTTGCAGCAAATATTGCAGTTTTTGTGTAGTGCCTTACACTCGCGGCGAAGAAATCAGTCGTCCGTTTGATGATGTGCTGGCCGAAGTGGTGGCACTGGCAGAACAAGGGGTGCGTGAAGTCACCTTGCTGGGTCAAAACGTTAATGATTATCGCGGCCCTATTTTTGAAGGTGGTATTGCTGATCTCGCGCAATTGATCCGTTACGTTGCAGTAATCGAGGGTATCGAGCGCATTCGTTTTACTACTTCGCATCCGTTAGCGTTCTCAGATAATTTAATTCAAGCGTATGCTGATGTTCCAAAATTAGCTAATCATTTACATTTGCCGGTACAAAGTGGGTCTGATCGTATTCTCACCGCCATGAAACGCGGCTATACCGCCTTGGAATATAAAGCTAAAATTCGTAAATTGCGCAAAGTGCGCCCTGATATCAGCATAACTTCTGATTTTATTATTGGTTTTCCGGAAGAAAGCGATGCTGATTTTGCCGCAACGATGGATCTCATTCAAGAAATTGGTTTTGATATTTCATTTAGTTTTATTTATAGCAAACGCCCTGGTACACCAGCAGCAGAATTGCCAGACAGTGTGGCAGTAGAAACTAAAAAGCAACGCTTAGCCATTGTGCAAAACCGGTTAAATATTTTAGCAAAAAATATCAGTGAATCGATGGTAGGCACGGTACAACGCATTTTAGTCGATGGCCATGCACGCAAAGACGCCAGCGAACTTGCTGGCCGCACCGAAAATAATCGTGTGGTGAATTTTGCCGGTGATGCACGTTTAATCGGGCAATTGATCGATGTGCGCGTTACCTCCGCACTAACGAATTCATTGCGCGGTGAGTTGGTTAGTTAAACAAAATGTAGGTCGGTTCAAGCGAAGCGGAACCGACAGCGGTAATGATTCAAACACCGCATGTCGGCTCCGTCGCTAACGCTCCTTGAGCCGACCTACTTGGATTTATCGAGAATAATTTGAAACAACATCATAATTTCAGGCTTGAACCAATAGACAACCTACGTCTTGCCAGTTTATGTGGGCAATTCGATGAACACCTGCGCCAAATAGAAAAAGAATTGGGCGTAGAAATACATAATCGTGGTCACGATTTCAAAATTATTGGCGCAACTGCGATCGCTAAAACAGCAGAGGCAGTGATTCAACGCTTATATGCCGAAACCAAACAAAAAGAACTTTTAACACCAGCGAAGGTACATTTATTTTTACGCGCCGCCCAAACTGATCAAAGCAAAAGGACAGCAACATCTATGAGCGAAGTCGTTATCAACACTCCACGCAACCCAATAAAACCCCACAGTCATAACCAAGAACTGTATATCAACAATATTCTTAGCCATGATATTAATTTTGGGGTAGGCCCAGCAGGTACGGGTAAAACTTATCTCGCAGTCGCCTGCGCCATTGTCGCGCTTGAAAAAGAACAAGTCAGCCGCATTTTATTAGTACGCCCGGCAGTCGAAGCCGGTGAAAAACTCGGCTTTTTACCGGGTGATTTCGCGCAAAAAATCGACCCCTATTTTCGCCCATTGTACGATGCGCTGTATGAAATGTTAGGCTTTGATCAAGTGATGAAATTGATTGGGCAACATGTTATTGAACTCGCCCCATTAGCTTATATGCGCGGCCGCACCTTAAACGATGCATTTATTATTTTGGATGAAGGACAAAACACCACCAAAGAACAGATGAAAATGTTTTTAACCCGTATTGGTTTTAATTCCAAAGTGGTGATTACTGGTGACATTACGCAAACCGATTTACCCAGAAGCACCGATTCCGGATTGCGCCATTGTTTAGAAGTACTAAAAGAAGTCACCGGTATTAGTATGACCCATTTCGATGCTAGCGATGTGGTACGTCACCCATTAGTGCAAAGTATTTTACAAGCTTATGATCGTCATGAAACCCAAAAAAATTAAATTTAGCATTACTTTACAAAATGTTTCAGCGAGCAGCAAACTGCCAAGCAACTATTATTTTAAGCGCTGGGTCCAACTCGCTTTACGTGATCACTGTAAAACAGGTGAAGTTCATGTACGCATCGTCAGTACAGCAGAAAGTGCTTTACTAAATAAAACTTATAGGCATAAAAATTATCCCACGAATATATTGTCATTTCCATTTGAACCACCCACAGGGATTAAAACACCTTTATTAGGTGATTTAGTGATCTGCGCACCAGTAATCATTAAAGAAGCAAAGCAACAAAAAAAAGCTTTACTCGCGCATTGGGCCCATATTGTGATGCATGGTACATTACATTTATTAGGTTATGATCACATCAAAGCTAAAGAAGCAGCTATAATGGAAAAGATAGAAGTTAATTTGTTGCGGGAATTAGGGTATCCCAACCCCTACTTTGAGGAAAAATGATGACCGAAGAAGAACCAACCAAACCCACGCGTTCATGGCTTGAGCGCTTAAGCCAAGCACTATTACGTGAACCACAAGATCGCGAACAATTGGTCGAATTATTGCGCGATGCCGAACAACGCAATTTGCTCGATGCCGAAGCATTGGCCATGATCGAAGGCGTGCTACAAATATCGCAAATGCGGGTGCGTGATATTATGATTCCACGCGCACAGATGGTAGTCGTTGAACAAGATATGCCACTGAAAGAATTTTTACCGCAAGTCATTGAATCGGGTCATTCACGTTTCCCAGTCATTAATGAAACACGCGATGAAGTGTTAGGGATTCTATTAGCCAAAGACCTGTTGCGTTTTTCTTCTGAAACAGCGCAAGCACAATTTAATATGCGCGATATTCTGCGCACGCCAATATTTGTGCCTGAAAGCAAACGCTTAGATAAATTGCTGCAAGAATTTCGCCGCACCCATAATCATATGGCGATCGTGATCGATGAATACGGTGGCGTGGCAGGTGTAGTCACCATCGAAGATGTGTTAGAGCAAATCGTCGGTGAAATTGAAGATGAATATGATATCGATGAAGAAACATTTATTAAACAGCATAGCATTACGCAATATATTATTAAAGCACTCACACCTATCGAAGATTTTAATGAATATTTCAAAGCCAGTTTAGATGATAGTGAATTTGATACCATTGGCGGGTTAGTGCTGCGCGCATTTGGCCATTTGCCTAAACGCGGCGAAACCATCAACATCGATCGCTTCCGTTTTAAAGTGTTACACGCCGATAATCGTCGCATTCATTTACTGCGCTTGACCCTGCGCAAGGTTCAGACCCTGCCCGAATGACCAAAGCCACCCGTGCCGCGATCGCTGCTAGAAAATTCGCTGACCATTTCAAACTGCGCTTGCACGACGGGAACAATAATTAATTGTGCAATGCGCTCGCCGGGTTGAATAGTGAAGTGATCGTTACCACGGTTCCAACAAGAAATCAGTAATTCACCTTGATAATCAGAATCGATTAAACCCACTAAATTTCCCAGCACTATGCCATGTTTGTGCCCTAAACCAGAGCGTGGCAAAATGAGTGCTGCGAATTTTGGATCGGCAATGTGAATCGCAATGCCTGTTGGGATCAATTGTGTTGCACCCGGCGCGAGTTGTAGCGCGCTTGCTAAACAAGCGCGTAAATCTAAGCCAGCTGATCCTTCTGTCGCATAATGGGGTAATGGTATTTCTTTGCCAATCAGTGGATTTAAAATTTTTAATTGGATCTGTTGCATTAGAGTGCACTCCTTACCACCGACGCCAATTCGTGGGCGAGTTTATCGACTTTCATTTGATCTTCACCTTCTACCATCACGCGGATGAGTGGTTCAGTGCCTGATGAACGCAATAAAACGCGACCACGGCCATTTAACTGAATTTCTGCTGCTTGCACCGCTTGTTGAATTTGTGGGTGTTTAATATGAGCAGATGGGTTTGTCACCGGCACATTAACTAATATCTGTGGGAATTTTTGCATGCCATTTTTTAATTCATGTAAAGGACGCCCAGCCTGGCAAATAGCCGCTAATATTTGTAACGCAGCGATAATGCCATCGCCCGTCGTTGTCGCATGTAAACAAATAAGATGGCCAGAAGTTTCGCCGCCTAATTGCCAACCATGATGATGCAATGCTTCTAACACATAACGATCGCCCACGCGTGAACGAATAAATTTCAGTGCCATTTGTTGAATCGCTAATTCCAAACCCATATTACTCATCACCGTGCCAACTACGCCTTCGCGCACATGGCCTTTGTCTACACCTGATTTTGCCATGATAAATAATAATTCATCGCCATCTACCGTCGCGCCATTTTTGTCGACCATAATCACGCGATCACCATCGCCATCGAAAGCAATCCCTAAATCTGCTTTTTCGGCCAATACCGTTTTCTGTAATAACGAAGGATGCGTTGATCCGCAATTTTCATTGATGTTCACACCGTTAGGTTCGGTGGCTAACTCAATAACTTCAGCGCCTAATTCATGAAACACATGCGGTGCGACGTAATAAGTTGCGCCATTCGCGCAATCAACAACAATTTTCATGCCTTTTAAACTGAGGTGTGAAGGCACGGTGCTTTTACAAAATTCAATATAGCGACCGCGTGCATCTTCAACGCGCACTGCTTTGCCTAATTGTATCGATTCAACCGTCTTCATCGGTTGTTCCAATTGCTCTTCAATCGCCAACTCCACACTGTCGGGTATTTTAGTGCCATCAGCGGAAAAAAACTTGATGCCATTATCTGGATATGAATTATGTGACGCGCTGATGACGATGCCCGCTTGTGCGCGTAAGGTGCGGGTTAAATAGGCAATTGCTGGGGTTGGCATCGGGCCTAACAAATGAATATCGACGCCAGCAGCGGATAAACCTGCTTCTAAGGCGGATTCAAACATATACCCTGAAATACGCGTGTCTTTGCCGATCAGCACTTTACTGCCGCCTTTGCGTGCTAATACACGGCCAACGGCCCAGCCGAGCCTTAAAATAAACTCTGGCGTTACCAATGATTCACCGACACGGCCACGGATGCCGTCAGTTCCAAAATACTTAGATTGTTTGGTCATATCGTTATTACCCCCATCGTCATTTTTATCGCTTCTATGGTTGGTCGCACATCATGGGTACGTATCAGTGCGGCCCCTTTCGTTACGGCTAACACAGCTAGCGCAAGACTACCATACAGGCGCTGTTCTGTCGGCAATCCTAACACACTTCCTACCATGGACTTACGAGAAAATCCGACTAAGAGCGGAAGTTCAAGGCTGCGGAACTGTTCTAATTGATTTAACATTTGCAAATTATGCGTTAAAGATTTACCAAAACCAAACCCAGGATCAACCACAATGCAATCGGGCGCAACCCCAGCCGCCAAACAAGTGCGCACACGGGCGGCCAAAAAATCTTTTACCTCATGCACCACATCTTCGTAATACGGGCTTTGCTGCATTGATACTGGCTCGCCCTGCATGTGCATCAAACACACGGCTACTTGCTGCTCGGCAACAATAGCTAACGTGCCTTCAGCTTGCAATGCATTCACATCGTTGATAAAACTCGCACCCGCGCGAATCGCTTCTTGCATTACTTGCGGAGTGCGCGTATCAACAGAAATCACTACCGAAAAATTTTTGCAAAGTGCAGCAACAATAGGAATAACGCGATCTATTTCTTCTTGCAGCGAAAGCGGTGTCGCACCCGGACGAGTCGATTCACCCCCTACATCAATAATCGCCGCGCCTTCTTTCACCATGATTTCAGCACGGTCTAAAGCACTATCGAGTGAAGTATAACGGCCCCCGTCGTAAAACGAATCGGGGGTGACGTTAAGAATGCCCATGACTTGGGGCGTAGTGAGATCTAATTGACGACGACCGCAGCGCAAAATCATACGGAACCAGCAGTTCCACTCGCCACAGCATTTGAGTTTTGTGGTTGTGCTGCCGCGCCATTGCTGCCGGTGGCATCTTTTACACCACCAGTGGGGGGCGGTGTCGTACTCCAACCACGCGGTTCACGCGCTGGCCTGCCATTCATGATGTCATCGATTTGATCGCTATCGATTGTTTCATATTTCATGAGCGCTTCTGCCATTAAATGCAATTTTTCGATATTCGCTTTGAGCAGTGTTTCCGCTGCTGTGTAATTACTTTCGATGATAACGCGCACTTCTTCATCAATGATACGTGCAGTATCATCAGAAACTTCTTTACCTTTTGCGACAGAATGCCCCAAGAAAACTTCGCGATCTTCTTGGCTATAAGTTAATGGGCCTAAACGATCAGACAAGCCCCATTTAGTAACCATGTTACGCGCAATTTCTGTTGCTCTTTGAATATCGTTCGATGCACCGGTAGTCACTTGTTCAGGACCAAAAATTAACGCCTCGGCAATGCGCCCACCAAATAAACTGGTAATTTGGCTGTTTAAACGTTGCTTGGTATAGCTGTAACGATCTTCTTCCGGTAAAAACATGGTGACACCGAGTGCACGCCCGCGTGGAATGATCGTTACTTTGTAAACAGGATCATGTTCCGGTGTTAAACGCCCGACGATAGCATGACCTGATTCGTGATAAGCGGTGAGGGTTTTTTCTTTTTCATTCATCACCATCGAACGACGCTCAGCGCCCATCATAATTTTATCTTTGGCTTTTTCTAAATCTTCCATCTCAACCGATGGTTTATTTGATCGCGCTGCAAACAAAGCCGCTTCATTCGCTAAATTGGCTAAATCAGCACCGGAGAAACCGGGTGTGCCACGCGCGATAAGCATCGGATTTACATTTTCTGAAATAGGTATTTTGCGCAAGTGCACTTGCAAAATTTGTTCGCGACCGCGCACATCGGGCAAACCCACCACGACTTGACGATCAAAGCGGCCTGGGCGTAATAACGCTGGATCTAACACATCAGGGCGGTTAGTAGCGGCAACTACGATCACACCTTCATTGCCTTCAAAACCATCCATTTCGACCAGTAATTGGTTTAACGTTTGTTCGCGTTCGTCATGACCACCGCCTAAACCCGCGCCACGGTGACGACCGACTGCATCGATTTCATCGATAAAAATAATACACGGCGCTTGTTTTTTGGCTTGCTCAAACATATCGCGCACACGCGAAGCACCCACACCGACAAACATTTCTACGAAATCAGAACCGGAAATAGTAAAAAACGGCACTTTGGCTTCACCCGCTACTGCGCGTGCTAATAATGTTTTACCCGTACCCGGTGGGCCTACCAACAATACACCACGGGGAATTTTGCCGCCGAGCTTTTGAAATTTGGCAGGGTCGCGTAAAAAGTCGACCAGCTCTTTCACTTCTTCTTTGGCCTCTTCACAACCCGCAACATCCGCAAACGTCACTTTAACTTGATCTTCGCCCAATAAACGGGCACGGCTGCGACCGAAAGAAAGCGCACCACGTCCACCACCGCCTTGCATCTGGCGCATGAAAAATACCCACACACCGATGAGCAATAACATCGGGAACCAATTGATGAAAATGTGCATCAACATGCCTTCTTGCTGCGGCGGTTCGCCTTTTACATTCACACCTTTTTTAAATAATTCCGGCAACAAATAACTATCGGGTAACGGCATATACGTCGCAAATTGTTTATCATTTTGCAACGTACCGGTAATGACTTGGTTTTGTTGAATCGTGACAGCGCTCACATTACCCTGCTGCACTTGTTGCAAAAATTCAGAATAGGTATAACGCTCGACGCCGGTTTGTTTAGGCTCAAGATTATTAAATACCGACACCAAAATAACGGCGATGATCAACCATAGAAATAAATTTTTTAGCATGTCACTCAAGGGTATTACCTCTTTAGATTAATAAATCTTCCTATTGCTCTATTAGATTATATACTGTTTCAACCCCTTTGCCAGCAAATAAACCTCGGAAGAACGTGACTTAGAGGCTTGGGGCTTTCTTATCACTACCTGCTTGAAGAGTTTACGTAAGTTTAGCAGAAAATCGTCAAAACCCTCGCCGTGAAAGAGTTTAATCAAAAAACACCCCTCTGGTCGCAGTACTAGCTGGGCAAATTCTATGGCCAGTTCGGCTAAATACATGACCCGTGGCTGGTCGATGCCGCTCATACCACTAATGTTGGGGGCCATATCGGAAATTACAAGATCGGCCTGCGCCCCTTGCAGCTTCTGCAACAGCACCTGCATTACCTCTTCTTCGCGAAAGTCACCTTGTATAAAATCCACCCCGCCCAGCGCAGGCATAGGCAAAATGTCCAGCGCAATGATTTTGCCCTTATGCCCCACTAAATTGGCCGCCACCTGCGACCAACCGCCAGGCGCAGCCCCTAAATCGACCACCACCATGCCCGGCTTAAAAAGCTTATCCCTTTCTTGAATTTCGAGTAGTTTATAGGCCGCGCGCGAACGATAACCCTCTTTTTGCGCACGTTTAACGTAAGGATCATTAAAATGTTCTTTTAACCAGCGTGCACTACTTTTGGTTCGGGCCATAATGAGGTAGACTATGTAAATATGACTATTAATTCAAAATACAGACAACAACTCAAAGCGCAAGCGCATTCATTAAAACCCATTGTGACCATTGGCAATCATGGGCTCACCGAAGCGGTACAACTTGAGATCGAACGGGCTTTGGTCGATCATGAACTCATCAAAATACGCATCCAGGGTAATGATCGCGTTCTACGCCGTCAAATGATTGATGAAATTTGCCAAACGCGGCAGGCGGAGTTGGTCCAGTCCATCGGCCATATTTGCGCGATATATCGTAAAAACCCCGACTAAATATACTGTACCTCGGCGATTTCATATTCTATTGCGCCATTAGGGGCTTGCACACTTACCTCATCACCCACTTGTTTACCAATTAACGCACGGGCGATTGGCGAACTCACTGAAATTTTCGCTACTTTAACATCGGCCTCATCGTCACCGACAATTTGATACACAATGACTTCATCGGTTGCAACATTAATTAACTGTACTGTCACACCAAAAACCACCTTACCATTATTCGGTAATTGCGTGACATCGATTATTTGCGCACTGGAGATTTTACTCTCAATTTCTTTGATGCGCCCTTCGATAAAACTCTGCTGTTCTTTCGCCGCATGATATTCGGCGTTTTCTTTTAAATCGCCATGCGCACGCGCTTCGGCAATCGCCTGGATTACTTGCGGACGCTTTACGGTTTTTAATAGTTGTAACTCTTCTTGCAGCGCCGCAGCACCGACTTTGGTCATGGGAACTCTGGTCATCATGGTGGGTTACCCCCTAATATCAGAAAATATGTATGTAAAATATACCTCAATTTAATTTGCTAGACTATACTCTTATGATAGAACACCCCAATCAAAAGGATTATGGTCATGAGTTTCTTGCCTAAACTAGCCAAAGCATGGCAGAAAGCGCTTGAAAAGCTGACGTTTACCCTACAATTATTACAATTTCGCATTATTCAGCTATTTTCTCGCTCTCATCGCAGCAAAGGCAACCAGCAGGCTCAGCAAGCCATGCGCACCCTGCTTAAAAAAATAAACTCCACAGACACCGACTTCATCACCGATAGCAAAAAAGCATTATTAACCAAAACCACCCCGCTCGCCAATGCTATTTTATATGTAGTTGCCGCCCTGATTATCATCGGGCTGATCTGGGCACATTTTGCGACCATCGATGAAATTACTGTGGGCGACGGTAAAGTGATTCCCTCATCGCAAGTCAAAGTTATTCAAAGTTTAGATGGCGGCATTATTACCGATATCCCCGTCGATGAAGGTAGCATTGTAAAAAAAGGGCAAGTCTTAGTAAAACTCGATGACACGCGTTATAAAGCCGATTATCAAGTCACGCAAGATAAATATTTCGCGTTGTTAGCGATGGTAGCGCGCTTGACTGCAGAAACACAAAATCAAGATACCATTACTTTTCCCGCGCAACTCAGTCAAAATCATGCGGATCTCATTACCCGTGAAACTGAATTATTTCAAGCACGCAAACAAGCACTGGCGAAAGAATTATCGGTATTGCAACAAAGTTATGACTATGCGCAAAGTGAATTACAAATTTATCAACCGATGGTTGCAAAAGGTATCGTGCCCAAAATTGAATATTTACGTTCAGAACGCACGGCTAACGACATCAAAAGCAAAATGCTAGAACAACAAGATAAGTTTCGTGAAGATGCTTTAACCGAATTAAACCAACGTAAAGAAGAATTAGCAGGCACGCAAGACAGCACGGTTTCGCTACGCGATAAAATGATTCGCACTACCATTACTTCACCAGTTAATGGCATCGTAAAAAAGATCGATATCATTACCATTGGTGGTGTGGTGCAACCCGGCGTACCGATTATGGAAGTAGTGCCGCTGGAAGATACTTTATTAGTCGAAGGCCACATTCGCCCCTCTGATATCGCTTTTATACACACCGGGCAATCTGCTACCGTAAAAATTACTGCTTATGATTATTCTATTTACGGCAGCTTGCCAGGAACGGTCGAATATGTCAGCCCCGATGCAATTGAAGAAAATAAAAATACGCCCACTGCCGATAAAAACGCGATGAGCTACTATATCGTGCACGTGCGCACCCAACGCAATTATCTCGGCAGTGAAAAACATAAATTACCGATTATCCCCGGCATGAACGCCACCGTGCACATCATGACCGGCAAAAAAACCATCATGCAGTATATCCTCAAACCCATTATGAAGGCCAAAGATGAAGCGCTCAGAGAGCGGTAAAAACCCCCGATGGACAAATCTTATTGTTTAATGTATACTTTATATAAATAAACGTTTTACTTTTATCGGCAGGAGTTAATTTATGTTATCGCAGCCAACTGGCCACAACCCTCATCATTCTGATGCTGCCAAAACAGCACCACAGACTGCACGCACACCACAATTTTTTCTAGCGCAAAGAAAACAGCTTCTTGAGTGGTTAATCAATGCTTACAAACCATCGGTTGCAAAAACTCCAGATAAAGAAGAACAAAAAATTGACCCAAACGCCAATAAAAAATTTATTGCCGAGCTAGAGGGTATTATTAACGACCCCACTGTACCTGAACCTAATCGCTTTTTAGCAAAATTGTGTCACGAGCAAGCGCTAGCACCTACTGATGGCTGGGTAAGAATAAAATTATCCATACACTATCCCAATCTCGCACAAGTACTTTTTGCCCATACATTTCTTGACAAAGATAAAAATAATGTATTCACACACTCAATAACAGAGCGCCTACGACTTAAAGAAAAAAAAGAAATGAAAGGTGGATTAAGCCTTGATCGTAATGAACTTATTGCTATCACCAGCTTAGCTGAAAAAAATTGGATAGACGAACAAGTTTCATATTTTAGAGCGATTTTGTCCAATCCAGAAGCGCCAAATAATCATCGTGTTCATGCCTGTCTGATGTTAATTAATTTAGAATTTGATAATCCTGAAAACATCATACAGCGCCTCGGATCATTATTACTTCTACTCCGCAAGGAATTATATTCTTATAAAAGAGATCCAAGCAGGAGCACTCTAGGCGCTTTGTTATTGAGTGTAGGCAGCTTTTTACCAGCATTGACTGATGAAATCAATAAACAAGAATTGCAAGATTTTTGTGAAGAATTATTAGATTGCGTGCTTCATAATGATCAACACTATTCCTCCGCCGCTCCAATATTTAAAGCGGTTTTTGCTTTACAACAACGCTGCCAGTTACAACACCTTGGTACTAAACTTTTCAATAAACAACTCCAACGCCTTCTAAAGTGTTTTAGTTATGTTATACCTCCTCATGTAGAAGCAGCAATTATTACTGCTGAAAATGCTTCAGCTGCTTCACGTGTATCTAAGGTGGCAGATGGCTTTCGTAAGGCTAGCCATAGTTTTGTGCGCTCTCTTGACCTTTTTCATTGGCAAATAGACGACCCAGCAACAGCAGTAAAAGAATTTGTAGGAAAGCTGAAAGCTTTTCTTGCAAGCAACTTTATAATGTTTCAATCCATGGACGCGGGAACTGAAAAAACCCAGATGATGGCGTGGATGTGCCGTGTCGTTGGGAATGCTCATAGTGCTATCGCGACTATTGCTCAGCATAATCCACATAACGAAGACATAAAGCGTGTTTTAGCCCAACATCTAGCATGGTTAGATTCACCTATTGCTGCCCATACTCCCACCGAAGAAAAAGCGACGACCACTTATTTAGAAGCACACAAAAAATATAAATTTAATTTTGGCGACGTTGTTTCATCCATAATTGCAATTGTAGTTGGAAATAACGATACACCACTAACGCAAGAACAAATTATTTTGTATATTAAAATTTTTAAGTATGCAGGCAATCTTGCAAGGCTTGAAAAACTCGCCTTATATTTTAAAATTCTTATTGCTGCACCTAATCATTTTCAAGAACTATTATCAAGAAAATTTTTTACAGTCGTATTCTTAAATATTAATGATGCAGATGCCGAAATAGCACTAAAGATAATTAATAAATATTTACCCGAATTTCGTAAATCTCCAGCACACCAAGAAACCGTTAAATTATTGCAATGCCTAAAGTATACCTTGGTGGCGCAACTACCAGAAAAAATGGCGAGCACCTATCTCACTAAAGATGACGCGCTGCCAGAATTAGCAGAACTTTTAAAGTTTATATCGTCTTATTTTCTGCCAGAAGATTATGATTATAGAGAAAACAATAATCAAAATATAAGGTTCTCCGTAGATATGTTGATGCAAACAATTATTTGCCGGTTCTTTCCTGAGCGTGCGGTAGCGGACATAGAATCTCTTTTGCAGCAAACTGTACCGCAACTGCTACATGATCATAGTCTTTTGCTGACTCCTTGTTTGTCCTCACAAGCAATAGCTGGCTTTCTAAACTCGGCTCGCGCCAAACAAATTTTACCACTTAATGATCATTGCTATACCCATCAAAAACTAACGTCAGCAGATTGTTACGATGATCATGTTGTTAAAATTCCTGATGTATTAATAGCAATAGGAAAAAAAGAGCGCGGATTATTTAATGCTATATTAGAGAAATTAAAAGCACTTGAATTTTTTTATGACCCCCCCGAAACCACAACCGATAGTCTGGTTAAGCGTGAATTTCTTGATAAATTTCACTACGCTATAATTGCTATTTGGTTTAAAAAAGTTTTTCCTGATTATAAGCCCACACAAACTGCTATGCCGGTTGCTCATCTAATACAGTTACCAGGAACTACACCGACAAAACCATCAGAGGTTGATAAAGACCAACTACCTGTAGCTCAAGGCCCATCACCTCCTGCACCTTAAAATGCCAGATAACTATCCTTACGCGGAAGGACAGATTAGGGCAAAGCTGTCCTTCCCGAGAAGGACAGTTTCAATGACTGTGCTGTGCATTCGCTTCGCGCACAAACAGCAGCAAGATAAGCGCCACGAACAAATAAATTGGCAATAGCGTTAATGCATGTTGATAGTTATTCAAACCAAAATGATGCACGCCGTTGATGATAGTGCCGCTCCAACGCATATCTAACAATTTACCGATACCAGGTTCGGTGATGGAGCCAAATATACCATCGCCAGTATTGATCATCGCGATCACAGTTGCTGCTAACACATATTTATTGCTTTCTTTACCGATAGCAAAACCTAGCATAAACACACTAGTGCCGAAGCCGAATACAAACAATAAAATACAGATTAACCACAGTGGCAAAGTCACCCAATAAAGCACGGGCAATAAAGCGATAAATGCAATCAACGTTCCCCATTTCATCACCGGTAGTCGCTTGCCTAAACGATCAGACAACAAACCTAACAACGGTGACCCAATCGCTAACCCAATAAATACACACGAAACTAATGTAGCTGCTTTGGTAGTCGTTAAATGATAAGCGATACTTAAAAAAGGCACGCCCCATAAACCACCAAAAACTGCAATGGGTGTAAATGCCAAACCACTAAAAAATGTCAGCAACCAATTTTGTTTACTCTTCAACACTTCAAACACATCTTCTTTGGTAAAATGATGTTTAACCACTGCAGGCGCAGCTGAATCCACATGTCGTTCGCGCACCAATACTGCAAATGCAATCGCTAGAATCAAACCTAAACTCGCGCAGAGGAAAAAGCTCGGACGCCAGCCTAATTCATCGACTAACATCGACAAGGGCGCTTCACCAAATATCGCACCGATCATCGCTGCTGTCGCCAATAAACCACCAACAAAAGCAAACTGGTTTGGCTTAAACCATTGCGCCGTCATTTTCATATAACTGACTGTCGCAAAAGCTACGCCGATACCAGCAAAGGTACGGCCTAAAAATGCTACCCACAATTCAGATGTGGTCGCAAACATAAAAGTGCCGATCGCACACAAAGCGATCGCCAAAGCAGTTATATAGCGCGTGCTGTATCTATCAAGCAAAACACCCACAAACAATTGCATGATGAAATAAGAATAAAAAAAAGCGGCGGCTAAGTTACCCAAACCCGCGCCATGCACATGGAATTCACGCATGAGTTGGTCGGAAACAATACCGGGTGAAACCTGCAAGACGTATTTGAAAATTAAAAACAGTGCGCTTAAACCAATGACTAACCAAGGATAATATTTGTGTAAAGTTAAATGTTGTTCTGTTGCCATTGGGGTGTCCATTACTGCGTTGTTGTCGTTTGTTAGCATGGGTTTTCCTCCGTCGTCTATTCTCCTGGTTTTTTTGCAATATACAAGACCATCGCAAAATAACAGGATTTTGAGTTTGATTCAGTAAAAATTTTAAGGGTTTATTTGCGTAAAGGGCCTCGCCAGGCTTAAGTGTTATTGTGCCTGGGGCACAATCACGCGACGAATAATGGCAATGACAACACGGCCAACCACTGCGGGGAGCATGGTGTTAAATACTGAGATATTTAAAAGGCCGTTATTTTTCATGATTTAATCGTATCATAAAATTGTTACGCGGGTAAAGCCATTATGTTACTATTTAAACCAATAACTCATCGAGATACTCCATGAAAAATACCAATAAGATCCGCTGCGCTTGGGTAAATGATAGCCCACTCTATATTGACTATCATGACCAAGAATGGGGCAGGCCAATCCACGACGATCGTTTGTTGTTTGAATTTTTAATTTTAGAAGGCGCGCAAGCGGGGTTAAGTTGGCTGACTATTTTAAAAAAACGCGATAATTATCGCGCTTGTTTTGACAATTTTGATGCGCAATTAATTGCAAAATACAATCAACGAAAAATTAACGCACTGTTAAAAAATGAAGGCATCATCCGTAATAAATTAAAAATTCAATCGACGATTACCAACGCCAAAGCTTTTTTGCAGATCAAAAAAGAATACGGCAGTTTTGCCAACTATATTTGGCAATTTGTAGAAGAGAAACCCATAAAAAACCATTGGAAAAATCTTAAAGAAATCCCTGCACAAACTGCCATCTCTGATAAACTTTCAAAAGATCTAAAAAAACGCGGCTTTAAATTTGTCGGCAGCACTATTTGCTACGCCTTTATGCAAGCCGTGGGAATGGTGAACGATCATACGGTGGATTGTTTTTGTTATAAGAATTAGCAGTGGCAGGCTGGGCTGAATTCACGTAGGTCGGATCAAGGAGCGTAGCGACGGATCCGACATGCAATACTACCAAAATTTGTTATAATATATACGCTATACAAAAGGAGTTTAGAACATGTTACATGCTCATAAAAACTGGCCTATTAAAATAGAACAAGTAGAACCCCTCAGTAAAAAAATGCAGCAAGCATTAACTAGTCTGAAACTAGAAGGGATTGCTCTCTCCGCCGAATCGCTGGCCAAGTGGATTAACCAAGAGGAAACCCGCCGACAAATGACCCTGGAAGCGCTTGCTGATGTAGATACTGGCCGAGTGACCGATCACGAAAAAGTCAAAGCTTGGGCGGACAGCCTTTAATGGGTTATCTTACGTTGCACCTGCCGTCCGCCCTCAGGGCAACTATTAAGAAATCCCGAATAGTTGCCTTCTTGGCGAACCCACAAGATTTTCTTGTGAGTTGCCTCAGCAGATAACTCACCTTCGTTATAAATATTACTGATATGTTGACTGACATTTTGCTGAGTAGCCTGAAACAACTCAGCCATCTGCTGCTGTGTCAACCATAAGGTTTCGTTTTCAAGACGGGTTTCCAGCCGAATTGTGCCATCGTCATTTTTATACAGTATTATTTCACCAGACATTATTCATCCCCGCTATTGAGAGGTAAGTAATACCTCCTTAATTTGAGCATTCTTTAATACATTATTAGATGTTTCATTTTCTCATAAAAAAATCCCTGTACCAAATATTATTGAGATATTAATTCTCTCGCAAGTATTTTGTTATTTCACGAAATGTAAGTAACTATTTCCATAATCAAACACGAAATAACGCATTTTTCCCGAGAATTATAGGCTTGTGTGTTTGGCCACTTATAGGATCATTATAAATGGCCAAACAATAATTTGTATTTTAGGCTTAAAAATAGGGGTTGGAGAGGTTTTATTTCTTCCTAAAAAACTGCTTTACGTTATCAAACCAAGAGCTGGCTTTGGGGGAGTGGCGCGCGCCACCTTCTTTTAGGCTGGCGTCTAATTCGCGCAATAATTCTTTTTGCTTGGCACTTAAATTAATGGGGGTTTCGATAGTCACGCGGCACAGCAAATCGCCGGTTACTTTGCCACGCACGCCGGGCACACCTTTACCGCGTAAACGTAACATGCTGCCACTTTGCGTTTCAGCGGGAATTTGTAAATTAACTTGGCCATCTAAGGTGGGTACTAATACTTCACCGCCCAATGATGCCGTCACTAAACTGATGGGTACATCGCAATATAAATGACTACCTTCACGATGAAAAATAGCGTGCTCTTTGATACTGACTTGTACATACAGATCGCCAGCGGGGCCACCATTTGTGCCCGCTTCGCCTTCGCCAGTCAAGCGTACGCGCTCACCATCATCAATACCGGCGGGGATCTTCACCGACAAAGTTTTGACTTGTTCTACACGACCATGACCGCGACAAGCACGGCATGGATCTTTAATCACTTGGCCTTCACCATGACAGGTAGGGCAAGTCTGTTGCAGCGTGAAAAAACCTTGTTGAATGCGCACTTGGCCGTGGCCTTTACAGGTATCACAGGTCACTGGCTTAGAGCCTTTCACCGCGCCCGTGCCGCTGCATTCTTTGCAATTGACTAAATTAGGAATACGAATTTCGACGGCAGTGCCGTGAATCGCATCTTCTAAACTTAAAGAGAGATTATAACGAAGATCAGCACCGCGTTGAGTATGACTGCGCCCACCACCTTGGCGCCCTCTACCACCTAGAATATCGCCGAAGATATCGCCGATATCACCGAACACATCGGTAAAATTGAAACCGCTTGCGCCGCCCCCACCCATACTCGGATCAACACCAGCGTGGCCAAATTGATCATAAGCTGATCGCTTGCGCTGATCAGCTAATACTTCATAGGCTTCTTTGGCTTGCTTGAAATTATCTTCTGCCGTTTTGTCGTCCGGGTTGCGATCAGGATGATACTTCATCGCTAATTTGCGATAAGCTTTTTTTAATTCATCCTGGCTCGCATTGCGAGAGACACCCAGAGTTTCGTAATAGTCGCGTTTGTTTGCCATGAGCTAATTACTTCTTATCCTTAACCTCTTCAAACTCTGCATCCACTACACCGGCTTTATCAGCACCTGCACCTTGTTGAGCACCTTGAGCTTGCTCAGCACCGCCTGCTTGCTGCTGTTGCGGTTCAGCACCTGGTTGACCTTGTTGGCCTTTCTTCGCATATAAACGTTCTGCCATGGTATTAGAAGCTTCGGTCAGATCTTTGGTGCGTTGCTCAATCAAATCTTTATCATTGCCTTTGATCGCTTCTTTAAGTGCAGCAATCGCCGATTCGATCTTGGTTTTTTCATCAGCAGTAACATCTGCTGCAGCATCAGACATTGCTTTGGTAGTGGAGTGAATCAAACCATCAGCTTGATTACGCGCCTGCACTAGCACATGGAATTTTTTATCTTCTTCCGAATGCGCTTCTGCGTCTTTCACCATTTGCTGAATTTCTGCTTCTGATAAACCACTCGATGCTTTAATCACAATCGATTGCGCTTTACCTGTGGCTACGTTTTTCGCCGACACATTCAAAATACCATTGGCGTCGATATCAAACGTTACTTCAATTTGTGGTACGCCACGATGCGCTGGAGGAATATCGCTTAAATCAAAGCGTCCCAATGATTTATTAGCAGATGCCATTTCGCGCTCACCTTGCAACACATGTACCGTCACAGCGGTTTGGTTATCTTCTGCCGTGGAAAATGTTTGGCTTGCCTTGGTAGGAATGGTGGTATTTTTTTCGATGAGTTTAGTCATCACACCGCCCATGGTTTCGATACCTAATGATAATGGCGTTACGTCTAACAATAAAATATCTTTTACATCGCCAGTCAATACACCACCTTGAATAGCAGCGCCAATCGCTACTGCTTCATCGGGGTTAACATCGTGACGCGCTTCTTTGCCGAAGAAACCATTCACTGTTTCTTGCACTTTCGGCATACGTGTTTGGCCACCGACCATAATCACTTCTTTGATTTTGTCGAGCGAAATACCTGCATCTTTCAATGCAATTTTACAGGGTTCAATAGTGCGCGCAATTAAATCTTCTACTAATGATTCCAACTTAGCACGTGTCAGTTTCATATTTAAGTGCTTAGGGCCACTCGCATCAGCAGTAATATACGGCAAGTTAATTTCGGTTTGCGTTGCTGAAGACAATTCGATTTTAGCTTTTTCTGCCGCTTCTTTTAAACGTTGCAATGCTAATGGATCTTTATGTAAATCAATGCCTGCTTCTTTTTTATATTCTTCTGCGATGTAATCAATAATACGCATATCAAAATCTTCACCACCTAAGAAGGTATCGCCATTAGTTGCTAATACTTCGAATTGGTGCTCGCCTTCTACTTCGGCAATTTCGATGATGGAAATATCAAACGTACCACCACCTAAGTCGTAAACCGCAATCACGGAATCGCCACGTTTTTTATCCAAACCATACGCCAACGCTGCAGCGGTGGGTTCGTTAATAATACGTTTAACTTCTAACCCAGCAATACGCCCCGCATCTTTAGTCGCTTGACGTTGTGAATCGTTGAAATAAGCAGGAACAGTAATAACAGCTTCGTTAACTTCATGCCCCAAATAAGATTCAGCAGTCTTTTTCATTTTGATTAAGATTTCTGCGGAAATCTGTTGTGCAGACAATTTTTTGCCTGCGACGTTAACCCACGCATCGCCATTGTCGGCAGCAATAATGTCATATGGCACCATTTTTATATCTTTTTGTACGACGTCATCTTTGAATTTGCGACCGATTAAACGCTTAATCGCGTAGAGGGTTTTTTTCGGGTTGGTGATGGCTTGGCGCTTGGCGGCCTTGCCCACCAGAACTTGCCCGTCATCGGTATACGCAACGACAGAAGGCGTGGTGCGGTCACCCTCGCTGTTTTCAATCACGCGCACTTTGCCGCCTGGTTCCATAACCGCCACGCAGGAATTGGTGGTGCCTAAGTCAATACCGATAATTTTAGCCATAAAGTTCTCCTCGTTCAAAATGTGTTCTTAATTACGAAATGGGGGTGGTTTTTGTTATTTCAAGCCCATTGCTTTTAAATTACTCCACCGCCTTACTCACTATCACCAACGCCGGGCGCAATAACCGCTCATTCAACTGGTAACCCTTCTGCAAGACCGTCAACACTGTGCCAGGGGGCTTGTCAGCCACCGGCTGCGCCGACATTGCCTCATGAAAAGCCGGGTCAAACATTTGATTAACCGGGTTAATGACCTTAATGCCAAACTTCTCCAAAGCACCCTGTAGTATTTTGAGGGTCAACTCGACACCTTGTTGTAGCGCAGCCGCAGCTTCTACCATTTTTTGTTCTAACGCGCGCTCTAAATTATCGACTACGGGCAGCAATTCCAGTGCAAATTTCTCTAAGGCAAATTTATGTGCTTGCACCAAATCGCGCTCACCGCGTTTACGTACATTGTCTAATTCAGCTTGCTGGCGCAGCAATTTTTCAAAATATTCGTTGGACTTAGCTTCTGCCGTATTAAGCTGCGCTTCCAAATCCGTATAAGAAGGGTGGCCAATACCTGGCTGCTCTTTTTTAGGCGCCGGTTTTTCGCTTTCTTGCACTACAGGTTCATCATCAAAATCCGCCAAATCAGGATCGACTGGTTTCTTGTTGGTCATAGTGGTTCCTCTTTAAAATACAAGCTACGCTTATATTGGTGGCTAATTTAACGGATTCAAGGGCTTTTATCAAAAAAAGTCAGGAGGGGTCAGATCTTGACTTGCTACATGGTTAGAAGATTTTGGACTCATATTAAGTAATTTATTTATCATGTAGCAAGTCAAGATCTGACCCCTTCTGACTCAACGCCACACTCAATAGTTTTGCGGTGACATCCACGATGGAGATTACCCGTTCATAGGGCATACGGGTTGGGCCAATCACCCCGAGCACACCCACCACCTTGCCTTCGACTGAATACGGCGCGGCTACTAAACTGCATTCATCCATGACCTCATAACCTGCTTCTTCGCCGATAAAAATCTGTATGCCTTCAGCATTTAAACACTGATCGAGCAAATATAAAATATCGCGTTTCTGCGTAAACGTAGCAAACAATTGCCGCAAACGATTGATACCAGTAGCACCATCGGCTAAATCTAATAAATTTTCTTGCCCGGCCATTACATAATCCGGCGCAGAATTTTTGGGTTTGTCAAACATCTTGCTTGCCACATCGACTGTGGCTTGCATTAAATTATTTAAATGCTCGCGATCATTTTGCATCGCTTGCAATAACTGCGTTCTCAGTTGGCTTACATCGCAACCGGCGTATACTTCATTTAAATAATTCGCCGCTTGTTGTAATTCGGCAGCGCTATAAACACGATCGGTATAGATAATACGATTTTGCACTTCTTGTTCATTCAACACCAAAATTACCAATACGCGATTATCATTCAGCGGTAAAAATTCCACATGGCGCAAAGTAACATGATCGCGGCGCGGCAACATCACCAAACCGGTTAAACGGGTAACATCCGATAATAAATTCGACGCAGTAGACACCAACCCCTGCACATTTAAATCAGGTTTAAGTTGCTGTTGGCACTGCTTAACGGTTGAATCATCGAGCGGTTTAACAGTGAGTAACCCATCGACAAATAAACGATAACCGCGCGCAGTCGGCACCCTCCCCGCTGAAGTATGTGGTGACAACAAATAACCATGCTCTTCAAGATCCGCCAGCACATGACGAATGGTCGCAGGGCTTAAATTTAAAACAGTCTCCTCCGCCAATGTGCGCGAGCCGACTGGCTGGCCATCGCGGATATAACGCTCCACCAACACTTTTAACAAATGCTGCGAACGTTCGTTTAATGGCGGATGGTTGTTTTGTAAGCTCATGGGATGATTTTAGCACTCATACGGGGGGATTGCTAATACAGAAGGGGTCAGATCTTGACTTGCTACTTGCTTGAAGACTATAGGATTTATAACCATTTCTTTAGCAAGTAGCAAGTCAAGATCTGACCCCTTCTGTTGAACACGCAAAAAAAATGCTATGCTGAATGGAATTATTTATGGGAAAACATATATGACGACCCCCTTCAAAACCATTGGCCTGATTGGTCGGCAACGCAAAGAAGATATTACCGACACGTTGTTGGCGTTAAAACATTTGCTGGCACAGCGCAAACTGGCCACGGTTGTGGAAACGGAAACGGCGGGCTATTTGCCAAAGGATAAATTACCCATTTATTCGCGCGATGAATTGGGCAAGCATTGCGATTTAATGATCGTCGTTGGTGGTGATGGTAGCTTATTAAATGCAGCACGCGCAGCAGTGAATCATCAAACTCCAGTATTAGGCATCAATCGCGGTCGCTTAGGTTTTTTAACCGACATCCGCCCCAGTGAATTAGACAATAAAGTCAGCGAAGTGTTAGACGGAAAATTCGTCGAAGAAAAACGTTTTCTGTTAGGCATAGAAATCGAACAAAATAATAAAGCCATCACACAAGATATCGCGCTTAATGATGTGGTATTAACGCCGGGTGATGTCGCTCACATGATCGAATTTGCTACGTCAATCGACAATGAATTCATGTTGAACCAATATGCTGACGGTTTGATCGTTGCTACGCCAACAGGATCAACGGCATATGCCTTATCCGGCGGCGGGCCGATTTTACATCCTAGTCTTGCTGCTATTGTCATGGTCCCGATGTTTCCGCATACACTCAGTGCGCGACCTATCGTCATTTCCGCTGCCAGCAAAATCACTATTGAAATTGCCAGCACCAACGAAACTGCACCACGCTTAAGCTGCGATGGTCAAGCATTGGTTTCTGTGCCACCGGGCGCGCGTATTCACATCAGCAAAAAACCCGAACAACTACGCTTGATTCATCCGCTCGATTATAAATATTTTGAAACACTACGCGCGAAATTACATTGGGGCACAAAGTTGGCGTAGCATTATGAAAAAACCACCGCACCCCGATAAACCGATTTATTTCCTGCTACCACGTTATTGGTTTACCTGGTTGGGATTGGGGGTGCTATACCTTGTCGCGCAACTGCCCTATCCTTGGCAAATCAATATTGGTCGTGCTATGGGCAAACTGGCGTATAGGATCATGCGCGATCGCCGTCATATTGCTGATGTAAATTTGCGTTTGTGTTTCCCGGAAAAAACCTCTGAACAACGCCGCGCGTTAATTAAAAAAAATTTTGAATCCGTCGGCATTGGTCTCATTGAAATGGGTATGGCGTGGTGGACACCGCAAAATAAAATTGCCACCATCGGCCATGTCAATGGCCTAGAAAATTTAAACGCCGCATTAGCACAAGGCAAAGGCGCAATCATGTTGTGCGCACATTTCACTACACTAGAAATTACCGCGCGCATCATCGGCAGGCATATGGCGATTCGCACGATTTATCGCGAACAAAAAAACCGTTTATTTAACGCGGTGATGGAACGGCATCGCAGACAAATTGTTGCTGGCATCATTCATCGCAAAGATACACGCGGTATGATCAAAAGCCTGAAACAAAACGTGCCGATCTATTATGCGGGCGACCAAGATTATGGCAAAAAACACAGTATCTTTGTGCCGTTCTTTGGTGTGCAAGCTGCCACCATAACTGGCATGTTGCGTTTAGCAGCAATGACGGGTGCACCAATTATCCCCAGTACCCACTATCGTATCGACAAGAAACCTTATTATGTGATTACATTACACCCCGCTTTAGAAAATTTCCCGACGGGAGATGATGAAAAAGATTTGCTTCGCATCAATCAAATAGTAGAGAATATGATAGTAGAAAAACCCGAACAATATTATTGGATCCACCGCCGTTTTAAAACTCGGCCAGAAGGCGAAGCAAGGCCATATTAACATGAACTATCGCCACATCTACCACGCCGGAAATTTCGCCGAGGTGCTTAAGCACACGGTGCTAATTGCTTTGTTACAAGCATTACAAAAAAAAGACAAAGGATTTTGTTATATCGACACACATGCGGGTGCTGGTTTGTATGATCTAAAATCGGTGGAAGCACAAAAAACACAAGAATCTGTTTTGGGTATACAACAGCTGCTTAAACAAAATCATTTTCCAACGCTGGTTGAAGATTATCTAAAAATTATAAAAAGTATTAATGCGGCGCCTGCGACAACTATTAGACATTACCCCGGCTCACCGTATTTCGCCCGCCAATTATTACGCCCACAAGATCAGATGATTTTATGTGAATTACATCCACCGGTATTTGACAGTTTAAAACAACTGTTTCGCAATGATAAACAAGTGGCTGTACATCAGCAAGATGGCTATCAAGCATTAAAAGCATTTTTGCCGCCGCCACAACGCCGAGGTGTAGTGCTAATCGACCCCCCTTTTGAACAAACTAAAGAATTTGATACGGCTGTTGCCGCGATAAAAAGCGCCTTAACGCGCTGGGAAACGGGCATTTACGCCTTGTGGTATCCCATTAAAGAGAAATATTTTCGTACTTATGTACGGCAGCAATTAACAAAATTGAACGCCAAAGAAATATTAATTGCTGAATTAAGCATTTTCCCCGATGATGTGCCAGTCGCTTTGAACGGTTGCGGTATGGCAATTATCAACCCTCCATATCAACTTGATGAGGCGTTAAAACCCCTCCTCCCCTGGTTATGGCAAGCCTTATCACCGGAGGGGCTGGGTGGCTGCTGGTGCCAGCTGATGGTGCCAAGCTGATGGTGCCACGTCTGGAATAAGGAATAAGGGATTGTGCTGTTTCCTTATTCCTTATTCCAGACGTGGCACCATCCTTCAGCCTGGCACCATCCTTTGTCATATTCTTGTAAGAATTCTTTGTTATCTTGGCTTCATGAAAAAAATAAAACACCTTGTATTAATCAGCTTAATCTTCCTCAGCAACAAAGCTTTGGCTGACGATGGCTTTAACATCGATAACCTAATCAACGTCTCTGGCGATTTGCGCAGCTATTATTTCGAGCGCGGTTTTAGCAATGCACCGAGCGAACACACTTATTCTTTCGGTGGCGCAATCAATTTAGAAACCGCACCGATATTTAAATATTTTCAAATCGAAACCACATTTTATACTGCACAACCCTTGGGCTTAAACAGCAGCAATCCATTACGTTATGACGCTACGCTACCGGGGAAAGCGGTCAACGCACTCGGCCAAGCGTTTGCGCAGTTTAAAAACGATAATTTATTAATTCGCGCTGGTAACCAACTCATCGACACCCCGTGGTTAGGGCCTTCTGATTCGCGCATGATTCCAGCGACTTATCAAGGTCTTTTCAGCACTTATGCCATCAATGATTATTGGACATTGACTGCTTTAAGAACGATCGGTTTTAAGAGCCGTACTAACAACAGTTTTGCTAGCGTCAATCTGTATAACCCTGAAATTATCGGCGGCACACCGATACCGGCATTAGGCAAAACCACTGATAATGGTGCACTCGCCTTTGCCAGCACGGTAAAAATAAAAGACCTCAATAGTGAAATTTGGTATTATCAATTTTATGATTTTGCCAGAATGCTGTATAACAACAACACGTATACTTTAAAAACTTCAACCATATTTAATCCGGTATTTGGTTTGCAATTATTACGCGAAAATTCCACCGGCAATAATTTAATTCAACAAACGACTGGCAAAGGCCCCGATGCCAGTGCATTTGGTGCTTTAGCCGGTGTTGAAAATAATTATATTCGTGCCACTGTTGCTTATAATAAAATATTTGCTGAAGATAATGCTTTTCACAACGGCGATATCGTTTCGCCCTACACCACCGGCTATGCTACCGATCCACTTTACACCACTCAAATGCTTGCAGGTCTGATTGAAAAAGCGCCCGGTGATGCGGTAAAATTCGCGCTGACTTTTTTTGCATTCAATCATCAACTTAATATCACCCCCAGCTTCGCCAAATATTACACAAATCCACAAATGCCTGACAGCAGCGAAGGCAATTTAGATATTCAATATAAATTTGTCGGGGTGTTAAAAGGTTTATCCATCCGCGACCGCACCAGCATCCTCAACAGCAACGACCCCCGTGGGCGGCAAGTGAATACCCGCTTGATGTTGCAGTATAGTTTTTAACTTCCCCCTATACCATAACCAACAAGTTTACTTTAAAATAATGGTAAATTGGTGCATAATGTATATTGATTATCAGCTTATTATAAGGGGACATTTATGGCTATGCCACAAGAAAGCAAAGAAAGCAAAGAAAGCGACCAAACTAATGCAGAATTAGCTCAAGAACTTCTTAAACAGGTAAAAAAATCAAATTTGTCAGAAGATTTTCATAAATCCATTTGTCAATTACATGGCTGGCAGCAGCCGACAATAACGGTTGAAGCATTCGTCGCAAAAACCCTTAAAGCTTATACCTCTTATTCTGTCCTTAACCATATTCTTCCTTTCCTTTTGGGATTCACTACCCATTGTGCCAACGATACAATAAAAGCGCAAAGAATCGCTGCTTTAAGGGGTATCGTCACTAAATACTCAGAACAAAGCAATGGCTTTAATACAGAGATCGGTAAAATTATTACTTACATTATTGAAGCTTTAACCATCCAAAAATCAACCGCTGATATTGAAGAAGTTTTTTGGTTACAAGGACTTGCTGAAAACAAGTACCTAAATTCTATTAGCGATGCTATGAAAGTAAAATTGCATAAGCTGTTATCTCAACGCTGTAAAGACGATCCCTATACCGAAGCGCATTGGTTAAAGAAATTGCGCAAACTCCGTGAATCAAAAAATTTCTTTGCTCAGGCTTGGTATTTATTAGCTGAAGAAGACACTTCATATCTCGCTGTTCTTAAAGATAGATTTTTAAGTGCTTATCAAAGTAACCCACAATATTCCGAGTTATCTCAAGCTTATGTTTGGAGAAAAAAAGGGGACTATCAGCAAGCTATAGATTGCTTCACACAAGCACTTACGAAACGACCAGAGTTATTACATATCATACTCGCAGAAATTGCCTCGTGTTATATTGATCAACTAGAAAATTATAGTAAACAGCTAAAAAATTATCGAGGTGTCAAGCTCGAAGAAGTCCGCGCTTGGTTTAGTAGCGCCATTCAGCATTTACAAGCAGCTCGTGAAGCAGCCTTGTCACAACCTCCTACTGCTTCTAAACAACTTATTTTATCAGAAGTAATAGCTAGATTACGTTCACTTATTATAAATACTTTTACTAACTACCCAAAGGTACTATCAAACAAATTATTCATTCCGATAAGAAAAGATCTGAATTTTTTTTTAGGGAAATGCTATCTGGAGGAGATAACAATTTCTCCTTTTAAAAAAGATGTGCCTACTCTGGTAGATTTTGCAGGAAGCGCGATTACTATTCACGACCAGCTTGTTAGAACTACCAGCAGAGATAACACACTAGAGTTAACAGCAGCTAAAAAAGGACGTGATGAAGCTATTTATCAATTAGCTTTAATATTTAAAGATTTCCCAGAAACAATAATAGGACTTTTAGCACAGACTCATGCTAACACCATGAGTAATCCAAAGGGCCATCGCTATAGCGATTTTCAATTATTGCTAGCTGAGGCCTACGAAAAATTAATAGCTGATGATGCAGATAACCAAGAACTGGCTTTAAAGCACTACGCTAAAGCTGTTGCCTCACTGAGTGCGGGTACAACACCCGAACAAAATGCAAAACTTGAGGAACTTAAGGCTAAAATTGCTGAGCTTAAAAAATCACTAGAAAGTCGTAGCGCCCCGCTTCCTAATACACAAGTTACATTAGCTGCTATTAGTGCAAACCAGGGAGCACCAAAAGAAAAGGAGCCGTCGCCCACAGCAGCGCTCCCTGCCGGTTCTCCGGCAAGTGTGCCAAGCCAAGGAGCAACACCCACCGATGCAGCTAAACCAAAACCAACGCCTACTCAAAGATTGGCAACGTTAAACTTCCGTAATTAACATTTTTTAAAATGGCTGGTGCCAACCTCTGGGCGGCAAGTGAATACCCGCTTGATGTTGCAGTATAGCTTCTAGAATTAATTCGTCATGCATAAATGTTTTGTTAAACTTTAATGTAATTCTATGATATTATTTTACCAAGTCCTCACATCCATCTAAGTAATAGGAGATACCATCTATGCTCGGCACGAAAAAAACCCCATTATCCCCTTATGAACTGCATAACAAATTACAAAAAGATTTTGCAACAAAGCCAGACGATAAAAAAACAGATGACGCGGCTAACAGCAAAGCAAAACCAACTAAAGCGCCTGTAATACCTTCATTCAAAAAAGCACCTGGATTTATAGAATTACAAAAACTAGCGCAAGACCCGAAAAATCTTGCAGCAAAATTGGCGATGGCTCTGGCCTTAATTATTTTGGGTATGAAGAAAAGCGGTGCTCTAACTGCTGAAGAGCGCGCGGAGAGAGCACTTGTATTGACATATTTATCTGAATGCACTAGTGATCAAAACTTTGCAGACAGAGATATTGCTCTCTTTTATCAAGGTACCTGCAATTTACGTGGGTTTCATACCCCTGGGCAAGAAAAAACTAGCCGCAATGTAAACCAATGCACAATAGACGCCATGCGATTTTTTCATAAAGCCCTTTTTACACCTGGTTCATCGAAACCACCCTATCTACAGTATCTAGATGGTTCGAAAATTGATAGCCATACAATGGTTATAGAAGCTGTATTACTTGAGGTTTTAAAGAAAAAAGCATTCACATCAAAAACGCCTGTTTCTCTACCCGACCAATTATTATTAGTATTAACTACTGCTTATGAATACCTTGCAAATAAACAAGCGAACCAAAAAAGTAACGCCGATGAAGCTAAAACCGATTCAACGCTTGATAAACAACTTGCCGACGCTGCAGCAGAGTTAGAATTTCCAGAAGGTTTTTATAAATCTGTATGCCAATTACATGGCTGGCGTGAACCGATGATGCCCGTTGAAGAATTTGTCGCAAAAACCGCTAAAACCTGGAATGATGATCCTAGGCTTTGCGTAGATCAACTCACCCTGTTTTGCGAAATCACTAGCCATTGCGCCAATGAAGCAATAAAAACGCAAAGAATAGCTGCTTTAAAACGTATCATAACTAGTCTGGAAGCAAAAGAAAAAACACGCCCTACTATCGTTAAAGCCATTGCCTGCGTTATTGAAGCCTTAGCCACTCTTAAAAAACCAACGAGTGATACCGAAGATGCATTTTGGCTACAAGAAATTTCCCATACCTACCTAAGGGTTCTTGATAATGATACGCAAGAAAAACTAGGTGGATTATTGCCTGAACGCTGCAAAGATGACCTCTATGCCCACGCATACTGGCTACACCGACATGGTAATGCCAAAACATTTGATAGATCATCTAATTTTTTTGCACAAGTTATTTATTTACAAGATGAATCGTCGATCAGATATGGCGATGACATACATTATAATGGTAGAGATGAAGGTCGATATCAAGATGAACGAGGGAATTACCAACCAGTTATTCTTAATTTTGATACTCAATTTTTACATAACCATCAAGAAAGCAAATATTCCGATTTATCTAAGGCTTATTCTTATCGGAAGAAAAGTATTCATCTTAGCGCTATTGAATACTTCAAAAAAGCACTTGAGCAACAACCAGAATTGTCACACATTATACATAATGAAATTGCTATTTGTTATGACGCTGCTCTTTATAGCGCTGTAATCAGGGGTGAGAAGAGTGACGATGAAATCAGTGCTTATTGTAATGATTATATTGAGCATCTACAAAAAATCCACCGGGCTATTTTGTCACCGCCGCGTACTCTTTCTAAACAGCTTATTTCACAAAAACTAGCTGAGCATCTAGTATCTTGCAAATCAGCTATTGATAATTCCAAATTACCAATGCGATTACTTAATCCACTTAAAAGAAAATATAATTTTGCTTTAGGGAAATATTATCTGGATGAGATAACTGCTTCTCCTTTTAAAAAAGATATATCTACTCTGATAGCTTTTTCAAAGAAAGCGATTGACATTTATAAACTGCTTGTCGAAACTACAAGCAGAGATAAAATAGAAGAGTTAGCAACAGCCGAAAGAGGGCGCGATGAAGCTATTTACCAGTTGGCTTTGATACTTAAAGATTCTCCCGAAAAAGTAATAGAAACTTTAGAAGAGACTCATGCTAACACTGTAAGCAATAGACAAGGGCATAAATTTTGTGAGTTTCAACTTCTGCTTGCCAAAGCCTATATGTCATTAACTACTCCAGGCAATAAAGATAAAGACTATAATTTACAGCAAGCCCTAAAATACTATGATAACGTTACTAACGGACCACCTAATCAACATGAAAACATCTTAAAAGAAGCAGTCGGTTTTTTAATGCCTTATTATGAAAGTCAATTGGCGAAATTAAAACAAGAACTTTCAGCAAAACCAGCTATCCCTACAGGAGCCGATGAAAGCATAATATCTTTAAATAAGCTTATTAGAGACATAGCAGCCAAACTTCAAAGGTATAAAAATATAATTCCCAGTGCACCAGAGTTGGATGACAAACATCAAGAAGGATCACTGGAACATACTCCACCTTCTGCTTACGCACCAGGTACTGCACCAGTAATGTCTACACCTGTAAATCCAGCGGCGGCGCCTATGGCCACTCCTTCAGAAACTAGTAGTAACCCACTTCCTAATACACAGGTTGCATTAGCTGCTATTATTGCGAAACCGACTCCGCAAGCAGTTGCTACTGTTTCAGTAGTAATAGCAGCAGAAGCAAAACAAGATACTTCAGCACCTATAACTGATAGTAGTAGTGACAAGCTACTTCTGGCAACCAGAGGAGATGCGATCGTAGATGTACCAAGAGAAGGTGCGCCGCCGCCCGTGGCGCCACAACCACTCCCTAGCGATTCTTTTCTTAGTAAAGGATTGAGAGAACTAACTCCTCCTGTGCCATTGCCAGCGAGCGCTGCTACAGCAAGCGCTTCTACAGCAAGCGTGCCAAGCCGAGGAGAACAAACATCTGCTGATACAGATAGCACAAAAAAACAAACGCACGCCAAAAAATTGATGCTTGCTCCATAGGGTAATGAAAAGATTGCCACGGCGATCAAACCCCGGTCGCCTCGCAATGACACAGTAAAGGTAGCTGGAACCACCCATATATTTACTTTAAAGTAAAACTAAGTTAGTATAGGGTGGAACTTAGGCTCGCCCTTTTATCCAAAGGGAAATAAAGAACTCGACTGTAAACAACTAATTTATAGGAGTTAATTTAATGTTAGCATCATCAAAGACCTCTGGAAAAGCACCTCCCAATTCCGCACAAAATGAAATTCCAAAAGCTTATCAACTCCACAATAAATTACAAAAAGATTATGGCAGCGTACCACTCCCCAAAAAACCCATTAGAGAATCAACAGAATATAGAGAATTACAAAAATTAGCAGAGGCAAAAAACGATAACCCCCAAGCCAAACTTGCTTTGGCATCTGTTTTGCTGAGTTTTGGCGATTTATTTAAACCTGAAAAAGACAGCGATAAAAAAAATGTACTTAAGTATCTTACCGAATGCACTTCCGCCAAAGACTTTGCTGAGGCAACTACTGCAGCTTATTATCTTGGTGTATATTATGCGCAAATAGCAGCGGCTCCGCAGGTGCCCCACGTCGACTTTACCTTACCGGATAAAGATTGCGACCACGCAAGAATGAAATTTACACTCTATCTCTCTACTCTGCAACAACAACCCTCACCTCTTTTTGACTCTCAGGGAGGAAGCCTTGATACCGCTGAAAAAGCGATACAACAATTAACATCTCTACCCTTCAGGGATAGCGAGAGGGGGTACAGAACAAAGTTTTTAGCGTATATTGCAATATGTGAATACGATAATACTCAAGGAGAAAGCAAAGGAGACACTGCAACTCCCCCTAGAAAATTTATGCCTTTAAAAAATGATTATCAAAAATTTTTTGACATTCTATGTCAATTACATGGCTGGAATAATACACAAAAAATTACCCAAAAAAAATTTGCTTCAATAGCAAACCAAATTTGGTTTGCTGATGCTGAACGTATTGATCGACAGCAGGACCACTTTGATCTATTTTGTTTCCTCACCGCAAACTGCGTTGATCAAACAACAAAAGCTGAAAGAATAGACGTATTAAAATTAATGGTCAGATACATGGGGGTAGTAGGAGCCATAAAAGAGCCACGACCGTATGAAATGCCAAAAAGCAACCCTAATGTTACCAAAGCAAAAGAATGTATTGAATCTGCCGCGCCGCCAGCTAAAACTTCCGCACGCTACGAAAGCAAATTTTTTGAAGATGCAAAACCCCGAGATGATGAGGGCCCCGACGATGGTTTTAAAGGTGACCTTTTAGCAACCTATAATGATACAGTCTACAATCATTTGTCGAAAGGATACCATTGGAAAACCAAGGGTGATTATAGGCAAGCACTTACAGATTTCAACGCCGCGCTTGGGCAACAACCAGAATTTTCCCATCTCATTCACTTACGGATTGCTGAGTGTTACGAAAGACAATTAGACGTTGAAGTCGGCAAAACCATTCCAGCTAAGCTATCTCAATTTAAAGCTGGGAAAGCCACGCAATACTGCTTAGGTGCCATTGAATCTCTAGCAAAAGCATATCAGTTCGCTATAGCAGAACCATTAACTTCCTTTAAACAATCGACGGCACAAGATGCAATAAAACAACTTGAATCGTTAACAAGTAATATCGATAAAATTTCAGGCGCGTTAATATTTAAGCCAATGATAGGGCAGCTCACTGCATTAAAAAATAAACATAGGCAAGCGCTAGCAAGCTGCTATTTACATCAAGCAAAGACCTCATTAGCTGAAGATCCAGGCTTTACTATACACCGTTCAAGAAAAGCGATTTCCCTTTATAAGGAAATTATCGACAGCACCGACAGCAGTGAAGAAAAAGAAATTGCCACAGCAATAGAAGGGCGCGATGAAGCCATTTATCAAATGGCACTCGCATTACAAGATTTTCCTGATGAAGTGTTAAAACATTTAGAAGATAAACATAAAAATGCAGTGAGCAATAAAAATGGCCATCGCTATGCTGGTTTTCAATTGTTGTTAGGCCAGGTCTGTGAGCGGCTAAGAATTGTTGATGATGAATATTATCTAACGAAAACTTTAAAGCACTTTCATATGGCTGCTGAATTGCCCCATACAAAACATAATAAAACAGCTGCGGTGAAAGCTGCCAATGCTTTGATCGACTATTACCGAACTCAACAGAAGACAATAGAAGCAGAGCAGAGCGAAGGCTTACCACCTGAACAAAATGCAGAAGTTCAGGAAATCAATAAAAAAATTGCTGTCCTTGAAAAATTGCTTCCTGGTGAACAGCAGCAAATGCCACGCACTACAAGTGATGAGCAGGGAACATTACCTTCTGCTCCTCCTGCTGGAGATGTACAAGATGTTGTGATACCAGTACCCGACGATATTGATATGCAACCAGGCCTTGTTCAAGTAACACCACTAGTAACAGCAAACACTGTATCTATGACGACTGCCTCAGGGAGTAGTAGTGTTTCGCTTCCTAATACACTGCCGACATTAGCTGTTATTAGTGCAAAACCAAATCCGCAAGCAGTTGCTACTGTTTCAGTAGTAATAGCAGCAGAAGTAAAGCAAGATGCTTCAGCACTTGTAACCGGTGGTGACAATCTATTTCCGGCAACAAGAGGAGATGCGATCGTAGATGTACCAAGAGAAGGTGCGCCGCCGCCCGTGGTACAACAACTCCCTAGCGATTCTTTTCTTAGTGCAGCGGTTAGAAGTATAACGCCTCCTGTGCCATTGCCAGCGAGCGCTGCTACAGCAAGCGCTTCTACAGCAAGCGTGCCAAGCCGAGGGGAAGAAACGACTACCGACAATAGAGCTAAAGCACCAACGGCCGCCAAAAGTTTAGCGCTGGTCGCAGCTTAGTAGGTGGGTGGTGTCTGGCACCACCCATATATTTACTTTAATGGTAGCTGGGGTAGCTGGTGCCACGTCTGGAATAAGGAATAAGAAAACAACACAATCCCTTATTCCTTATTCCAGACGTGGCACCAGCCTCAGTCCGCGACGTGGCACCAGCCTTCGGGCAACAGGGCATTATTATGCAGCCAGAAGAAGTTAAAACAGAATTACCCAAAGCCTATCAGCTTTATATTGCCCATAATAAAGCTATGGCTGCTAGTTTAATGGCGCGAACAAAAATTAAGGATTATGAAGAAAAATCATCCGAACAGGATCAATTAAAAAAACTGGTTGATGAAGAACCGAATAATTTTCATGCCAAACTTGCTCTGGGTTTTTTCTTCTTTAATAAAAGAAATCCTATTGACAGCGCTGAATCTAATGCAGACAAAAAATTAGCTTTTAGCTATATTTCCGAATGTGCTGCCGCCAATGATTTTGCCGATAATTATATCGCGATTGGTGCATTAGGTCACTGCTACTATCACGCATACGGGGTACCGGCAGAAGATAATTCACGCTATAAAATAGCAACACGTTGTTTTCGTCGTGCGCTGTTTAGCGGGCCTGAAATTCCTGTTTTTTTCCATTCTGTTATCAGGCACAATGGTATTCTTGATACATTAGACTATATCATCGCACATAGAACTGACGATGACCCAGCAACAAAATTCCTGGCATTATTTACTCTGTATGAATATTGCAATAAAAATAAAGACAACCCTATACTCAAAAAAAGAAACGCACAACAATATATTGACAAAATAAACCGACGAGACGACTTTTATAAACAATTTTTTCTCCTACTATGTCAGTTACATGGTTGGAATGAGCAAGAAAAAATTAGCGCCACAGATTTTGCTCAAAAAATATTAGTAATTTGGCCTGATGATAAAGACAAGTATAGCAACGCTCTACATCTGTTTTTTTTAATCAACGCTTGCTGCATCGATGAAGAAACACGCAGTGTAAGAATTGCCGCCGTAGAGGCACTTTATGCCCAATGCACAAGCGAGCATTTTACCTTAGAACAAGCAATAATCCATATAAAAGGTGTGGCCGCTGGTTATTTGTTCATGGTACAAACTACTCGCGTTCAAGATAAAGCCGAACAAGAAAAATTTGCTCAACGCGCTATTGATCTTTGTTACGAATTACTAAAAATGATTGACGCAGACAATATAAAATTGCTTGATGGAATAAAAAAACTACGCGATGAAGCTATCTTGGAAAAAGCGTTAGTATTAAAAAATTCTCCAGAAAAAGTTATTAAACACTTAGCACGTGATAATAATAATGCAGTGAGTAACAAATTGGGGCATCATTATAAAGAGCTGCAATTTGAATTGGTGCAAGCTCAACCTACCCTGCCCAGATCAAGTCAGGTAAATGATAAATCCAGCAGCGCTGTAATGGCAACATCCGGATTTATTGCGACAGGGTTAAATCCGAGGGATCCAGCACCGGTGCTAACCTTAGTGCCGATGGTGACTGTGGGCAACTCCTTACGCCAAAAATACCTTAGCACTTATATAACTTTTTTGATTCATTGAGTTTTTGTTTATTTGCAGGTTCAAAAATCCCCCCGCCTCGCTTAGCGCTCGGCGGCCCCCTTTTTTCAAAGGGGGCAACCTATGCACAGAACCCTAATCCCGTGCCGGCGCTCCAGCGTGTTTCTGCGCGCGGGCAGGATGTTTCTTTTTCACAGTGACGCGGGCTTTATGATCAGCAGCTGGTCGTGCAGATGCAGGGGCTGCTGAACGCCGACGATCAGGTGCTGGTTGGTGCGCTGCAGCGCCACGATAGCGTGGGGATGTTCCGTCACTTCTGCGCGCACGTACCGGTGCATCGCGATTATCACGGCTGGCATAATGGCCACGATCACGATTATCACGGCTGTCGCGATTGTCTCGACCAGCGGGTTTGCTATCACCACGGCCAGCACTATGGCTACTGTAGCTGCGGCCTTCACGCTGACTGTCACGATTCTCTCTACTGCCTGCAGCACTGCGACTGCTGGAATGGCTGCTGTAGCTGCGCCCTTCACGGTTCCCTTGATATTCTCTGCCCCCTTGGCCATCTCGACTGCTGCGCCCTTCAGAGGTACGACTGGTGGAGGAACGGCCATTGGAAGCATGACCATAACCACCCGCTCGCTGTCCGCCCTGACCATCACGGCTGCTACTACGGCCACTGCTACTGCGACCACTGCTGCTACGGCTACTGCTACTGCGGCCACTATAACCACCACGACTTTTACCAGCATTAGCACCGCCATCATGACCACGGCCACGGCCGGTATGTGAACTTGCTGTCGGTTCAAACCCTGGCATTACACGTTGTTCGATCTTCGTTCCTAGCACGCGTTCAATACCACGCACTAAACCGGTATCTTCGCGTGTTAACAAGGTAAACGCATCGCCAATTTTAGCAGCGCGCCCAGTACGACCAATCCGGTGAATATAGGCTTCAACGGTGTTTGGCATATCATAATTGATCACGTGTGAAATGCGTGTTACGTCGATACCGCGCGATGCGATATCGGTCGCCACCAATATTTGTAACGAGCCATCACGGAAGCTTTTTAACGCACGTTGCCGCTGGCTTTGCGATAAATTACCTTGCAGCGAAGTCGCGTGATAACCCACATCATTAAGCTGCTCGGCCACATGCTCGGCGCGTTGTTTAGTACGCGTAAAAATTAATACCGAACCGGTATCAGTCTCTCTTAAAATCTTGATTAATAGTTCAGTTTTTTGATGCGGCGCGACCGGGAACAATGCTTGTTTTACGCTGGCAGCCGGTGCGGCATGACCAATTTGGATGGTCACGGGATCTTTCAACATATCTTGCGCTAATTGACGTACCGCGCCTGGCATGGTGGCAGAAAACAGCAAAGCCTGGCGTTTCGCGGGAATTTTTTGCAAAATTTCACGAATATCCGGTAAAAAACCCATATCAAACATTTGGTCGGCTTCGTCTAACACCACCACTTCGATGCCGCCTAAATTCACATTGCCGCGTTTAATATGATCTAACAAACGCCCTGGGCAAGCGACGACGATTTCAACGCCGCGCCGCAATTTTTGGATCTGTTTAAACATGCTCATACCGCCATACAGCGTGACACTGCGTAAACCACATTCACGGCCTAAATCGTTCAACGCTTCGTTGATTTGTTCGGCTAATTCGCGGGTGGGGGCGATAATAAGGGCGCGGATGCGTCCGTGTGCCCCTTCCATCAAACGATGTAAAATAGGCAACACAAATGCCGCTGTTTTACCGGTCCCGGTCTGGGCTAAGCCGATAACGTCACCACCTTTCATAATGGCAGGGATGGATTTTTGTTGGATGGGGGTGGGGGTATCAAAATTCAGCACTTTTAAACGGGATAAAATGCTTTTGTTTAGATCAAACGCGTCAAATTTCACTGATGTTTCAGTATTCACTATAAGAGTCTCCTAGCTTTGGCTATAAATAAATGAGCCAAAAGGAGTACTCTCAGCTCTAAAAGAGCGCTATCATACCACAATAATCAACCACATTGTTATTGAGGAAAAAATTAAGGTTGATTTTTGCCATAACCTGGCACTTTTTTGGAGCAAATAGGATGCTTGACCTCGACCCCACCACACTGTTTCTTTCCATTGTGTTCAGTATCGTGGGTATTGGCTATTGGTCGCTTGGCAAGAAGCGTAACCGCTATTTTCGCATCCCAGGGCTTATATTGATGATATTCCCTTATTTTGTCGATAATATCTGGGGATTGCTAGGAATCGGCATATTATTGATCATCGCGCCCTTTGTCTTAACCTTGATGTGGCCTTATTAGTAAAATATCACCATGAACAAAAAAGGCATTCTGTTAATTAACTTAGGCACACCCGCTAACTGCGACCCTTGGTCGGTTTATCGCTATCTCACTGAATTTCTGAATGACCCGCGCGTGATCGATTTGCCGTCTATCGCCCGTTGTGTTTTAGTCAATTTAATCATCGTACCCTTGCGCTTTAAAAAATCGGCAGCAGCCTACCAAAAAATATGGACTACAGAAGGGTCACCGTTGTTGGCCAACAGCCAACAAATATCCAACGCAGTTGCTAACGAATTAGGCGACGAATATCACGTTGAATTAGCCATGCGTTATGGCAAACCTTCTATTGCATCGGCATTAAAAAAATTAAAAGCTTGTGCTGAGTTAACTATCGTTCCTTTATTTCCCCAGTATTCTTCTGCTGCCACTGGCTCTGCCGTTGGCAAAGCGTTAGAAATAATTGCCAAACAATGGAACCTTCCTGCCATTAAAACTATTAAAGATTTTTATGATAATGCAGGGTTCATCAGTGCTTATGCTGATGTGATAGATAAAAATATTGCGGGCAAAAAAATTGATAAAATTTTATTTAGTTATCATGGCTTGCCCGAACGACACCTCGATAAAAGTGGTAAGAATAATAATTATTGCTATCGCACGCAATGCTACGCAACTGCTGATTTATTAGCACAAAAATTAAATTTAACCAAACAACAATACACTGTATGTTTTCAATCGCGCTTAGGTCGCACGCCCTGGATCAAACCCTACACTGATTTAGTGCTGCCCGAATTAATTCAGCAAGGCGTTAAAAACATCGCCATCGTATGCCCTTCTTTTGTTGCCGATTGCCTAGAAACGTTAGAAGAAATTAACATCCGCGCGCGCGAACAATGGCAACAATTAGGCGGCAATGAATTTGTTTTTGTTCCCTGCATCAATGCCCACCCGATTTGGATCAAAGCTTTAATAGAAAAAGTGCGGGAACAAAACCATGCGTAGCCTACATCCTGCAAAAAAGTGATGAGGATTTTTAAGAGCGCTCAAAAATTATCTAAATAAATATCTCTTCGATAGTTGTTGCGTCGAGAATCCGTTCACTCCATAACAACAGAGTATCGGCATCGGCTTCTAGCACTTTTTGACGGTAGTTATCTGAGATTTTTCTAAATTTTAGCGTCAACTGGCGAATTAATACGGCAGCCTCACCTTTTTGCCAACCTTGTTGTATACCTTCTTCGAAACCTTTTTCTCTTCCAAATTGTTCTGCAGTGCTGACATAGGCCATGTTTTTTCCCCTCTCTAGTTCGTAAACTTTATTTAAGTATTGTACCTCAAGCGCCTTAGGTAAAGCGATAAGCCAATCAATAAAATTGAAAAATTTAATGATTTGGTCTTTATCAAAGCCTTTTTCGTACAAGCGCCTGGTCAAGGCAAACTTGGAATTTAAACGCTTTTGGTCAGGATCTTTTTTAGCTGCTAACGCTGCTAATTGTATCAAAATAACACTAGCAAAAGGATTGAGTGAACGCTCTAGCTCATCGATTTTCGTACGATAATCGATGAGCTTTATGACGGAATATTCCACACATAATCGCGTACCGGCAAATGCTACTTCATAGTGGCTGGGCCGCCAATTTTCTTGTTCATCGGTCAAAATAGCGATGCTTGCTATGGGTACGCCATAATGTTGGTGCAGCCTAAAAATAGATTCAAACGTGCGTTTTGCGAAGAATTTATAATATGCACCTTGTATTTCGATGTGCACCAATATCCATTGTTCTTGACCGTTTTTTAAAAATACTTTGAACAGCTTATCTACAAAGCGAGTGCCAACATCAGCATCTTTAGTCAAAGCATGTAATTCACCATCTAAGGTTTGCCAGGGGATGTTCCAGTTAATCTGCCGAGCTAGATCAGGCAAACAGAAATGCATAAAATCCGGGAAAAAAGTTTCAATTATTTCTTTCCAGGCAGGGTCATTTTTCGCGCGAGCAGGGGTTTCTGTGGCTGTGTCCATCGGTTATTTACTTTTAAACATTTTTAAAAAATTCTTTAATTTATAATAGCAGTTGTAGTGGAACAGTCAAGTATTTATTTTCGGGTTTCCCTTTTACAAAAAAATGTGGTTTAATCCATTTTGCTATTCGGTTAGCAACGGAAGTAGTGCCCAGACTCACACAGCAAGGAACAGCTATGAACAAATTGAATCTCAAAAACCATCCCCTATTGACCTCCGCCAGCGATATCACCGATATCTGCGAGCCACTGCAACGTCATTTCAACATTACTTATTTTCGTTATATGCGTAACTATGATGCTGGCCAACAGGTTAGCCTGTGCAATAACGCGCAATGGTCTGATTTTTTCTATCTCGAAAAAGAATATTATCGTATTAGCCATTTTGAGAAACAGCCCAGCCAATATCAAACCGGCTATGTTTTATGGGATATGTTCAAAAATGACAGTCGTATTTTGCAAGAAGGCAGCACCCGCTTTCAGATCGATAATGGTGTTACGTTGATTGAAAGACAACATGATTCCACTGAATTTTTTCATTTTGGTACAACAACTGAAAACACAGCTATTGTAAATACCTATTTAAACAATATTGATTTATTCAAACAATTTACCCGCTACTTTAAAGAAAAAGCGGCGCTCATTATTAAACAAGCCGAAGCCAAAAAAATTGTATTACCGATTGCGCCAGAAATCAGAAAACAACCGATCGATGCAGCACTGCGTTTTAATCAAGCAAAAACCGATGCTTTTATGAGTGAAATTTCAATCAAACAATATCGTCTTGAAGGAAAATTAAAAGGCGTCACATTGTCAGAACGTGAATTCGAATGCACCAAACATTTAGTGAAGGGCAAAACAGCTAAGAACATTGCAGAGGAATTAAAATTATCGCCGCGCACTGTCGAAGGCTATATTAATAAAATTAAAATCAAGACCGATTGCCACACGCGCTCAGCGTTGATTTCGTTGTTGTTAGATAATGGCATTAACTAAAATAACCAATATACTGCCGCTCCGGCGGCATACATAATAAGCAAACAACCGGTGGTAATAGCGGCGAAACGATCACGCGCTAAACTCCACAATAAAATCATCTTGGCAAGAAAGCTGCCGGTCACTGCTAACAACAAAGCAAATATTGTGGCGTTTAACAGAATTTTTCCTTCGGCAAATAACACGGAAGTTGCTAATGCTGTGCTATGCAATTCAAATGAACCACCCAGGAACGACAGCAACTGCACACCTTTTGCCCCAATATAATTATTAGCTACACCAATTAAAATTAACATGCCCGCAATATAACAAGAGATACGCAACACCGATTTAAGATCAAGTGGATTAGTATGTTGCGGCTCGATAGAACTTGCACCATTATTGCGGATTATAATCAAAGCCAATAGAATACCTACGATAATAGTGGTCAGCACTGGCAACAATAACGTTGCTGTTAATTGTGGCGAAACAAAAGCAATAATCAATAAAAATTCCGTCAACGTACCGGTCGTGGCTAAAATGGCGGCAGAAACCGCGTTGTATAACAATGTTGGTCGTTCGTGCACCAAACGCGGTAATGTGGCATAAATCGCCGTGCTTGAAACAAGGCCGCCTAAATACCCCATCAACATCATCCCTAATTTCTGACCAAAGATGCGAATAGAAATATATCCACCGAATTGAATGGCTGCTAGAACCAACACCAACATACAATAACGACGTGGATTAAACAGTTGCCAAGGGTCGATGGTATAGTTAGGCAAGAATGGTAAAATACCCAGCGCGATAATGAGTATGGTTACTGCGGCTTGAATTTCTTGTGTTTTAATCAAACTGCGGGAAAAAGTATGCAAGCCTTTGCGTGCTAATAACACCAATAAAACGGCGCCGCCCAAAATGGCTGCCAATAAAGGCGCGCGCAAAGAGATGTAACCTAACACATAAACCACTGCGCCAGAAAATTCGGTAGTCAAACCAAAATCAGTTTGTTGTTTCGCGGTAGAACGAAAATATCCCGCTAAAATAGCGGCAAGCGCAAATACGCTAATAGTAATGGTTAAGCCAGCCTCATGCACCCATGCGGCTAACGAACCCAGCAATGCTAACAATACAAACGTGCGCACACCCATAGCCTGTGAGCCTTTAGGATGACTGCGTTCACGTTCAATACCAATCAATAAACCGATCATCAACGAAATAGCAAACGGATGAAAATATTCGAACATAAGTTCCTTACAACCAATCTTTACGTCTAAAGTAAATAAGCATAACAATAGCAATCACCAGCATTAAAGACAACACCGCCGGATAACCATAACGCCAATGCAATTCCGGCATGTTAACAAAATTCATGCCATAAAGACTTGCAATAAACGTCAATGGAATAAAAATCGTAGCAATTACCGTCAGCACTTTCATCACTTCGTTCAAACGGTTAGTTAATGTAGAAACATAAATATCAAGCATACCCGATAACATATCACGATAGGTTTCAGCGGTGTCGATTACCTGTACCGTATGATCATAAACATCACGCAAATATAACCCAGTAAATGGCGTGAGCAAATTGCCATCTACCCGCAACATATGGCTCACCGCTTCGCGCAATGGCCATATGGTTTTGCGAAACATTAACATTTGACGTTTAAGGCGATATAGTAATCGCGCATTGTGTTGCACGGGATCAGAGATAATTAAATCTTCTACCTTAGCAATACGCTCACCAATTTTTTCTAACACAATGAAATATTGATCAACCAAAACATCAACGAGTGTATAAGCCAAAAAATCACTACCGTGTTCACGCAAGCGCGATTGATTGTTTTGCAAACGCTGATGGATAGCTGCAAATAAAGTGCTCTGTTGTTCTTGAAATGATAATAAAAATCCATCGCCAAAAATAATACTCACTTGTTCTACGCCAAATGTTTTGCGGGTTTCATTCCAGATTATTTTTTTCAAGACAATATAAACATAACCACTAAATTCATCGACTTTCGATCGTTGATTTACATCTAAAATATCTTCTAAAACTAACGGATGCAAACCAAAACGCGCGCCTAATTGACCGATCAATTTAGTATCAGTAAGCCCATCGATATTCACCCAAACCGTTCCTGCTGGTTTCTCGGGTGGCAAGCATTGGTCTAGTTGCGTGCCGCTGGTTTCATGGATATTGTCTTTATCATAGGTAATCACATGAATCTGTGGAACCTGATCTTTTTTAGTGCCGGTATATAAGAGTGTGCCGGGCGCCATACCTGCTTTACGTGCACGGTTGTGAAGTTTTTTTGCCATGGTGATCCCTTTATTATTTCTTCTTAAAAACTAATTCTTTATCTTTATAATCCACCTTAATTACATCGCCCGGCATGAATTGGCCGTTGAGGATATCACGTGCCAGCGGATTTTCTAAATATTGTTGAATAGCGCGTTTTAATGGCCGCGCCCCATAGACGGGGTCAAAACCAATCGCCGCCAAATGGTCTAATGCTGCATCGGTCAAGGTGAGTTGCAGATTTTTTTCACGTAAGCGTGATTGCAAGCGCTCAATTTGGATGCTGGCAATCGAATGAATTTGTTTTTTCGACAATGGATGGAATACCACTGACTCATCCAATCGATTAATAAATTCCGGCCGAAAATGTTGGTTCACAATATCCATTACCGTGCTTTTCATCGAATTATAATCAGCTTCGCCCGCTAATTCTTGAATCAACTGCGAACCTAAATTAGAAGTCATCACGATCACCGCATTACGAAAATCTACCGTGCGCCCTTGGCCATCGGTCAAACGACCATCGTCTAACACTTGTAATAAAATATTAAATACATCGTGGTGCGCTTTTTCAATTTCGTCTAACAAAATAACCGCGTAAGGCCGACGACGTACGGCTTCGGTTAAATAACCGCCTTCTTCATAGCCCACATAACCCGGTGGTGCACCGATCAAGCGCGCAACAGAATGCTTCTCCATAAACTCCGACATATCAATACGCACCATGGCTTCTTCGGTGTCGAATAAAAACCCCGCTAATGCTTTACACAATTCGGTTTTACCCACACCGGTTGGGCCTAAAAACAAAAACGAGCCGATGGGGCGATTGGGATCCGACAAACCCGCGCGCGAGCGACGAATCGCATTTGAAACCACACCCACTGCTTCATCTTGCCCTATCACGCGTTTGTGTAATGCATCTTCCATACGCAATAATTTTTCGCGTTCACCTTCTAACATGCGCGATACCGGAATATGTGTCCACTTAGAAACAACTTCAGCGATTTCTTCTTCGGTGACTTTGTTGCGCACTAAATGTTTTTCTTGTTTTTCAATTTGGGCGGCGGCGCTTAATTGTTTTTCTAACTCGGGGATGCGCCCATATTGCAATTCTGACATACGCGTGAGATCACCGGCACGGCGTGCTACTTCCATTTTAACGCGCGCTTGTTCTAATTCGCTTTTAATATGTTGTGTGCCTTGCAATGAGGCTTTTTCTGCTTTCCAGATTTCTTCCATATCGGAATATTCTTTTTCCAGTTTTTGAATTTCAGTTTCTAATATTTGCAAGCGTTTTTTCGAAGCGGTATCCGGTTCTTTTTTAACAGCTTCGCGCTCGATCTTTAATTGAATTAAACGCCGCTCCATGCGATCTAATTCTTCGGGCTTAGAATCAATTTCCATACGAATGCGGCTGGCCGCTTCGTCGATTAAATCGATCGCTTTATCCGGCAAATTACGATCGGTAATGTAGCGGTGCGAAAGTGTGGCCGCAGCAACAATGGCAGGATCAGTAATTTCGACACCGTGATGCACTTCATAACGTTCTTTTAAGCCACGCAAAATGGCGATGGTATCTTCTACGCTGGGTTCATCAACCAACACTTTTTGAAAGCGGCGTTCTAATGCGGCATCTTTTTCAATATATTGCCGATATTCATCGAGCGTGGTTGCGCCCACACAATGCAACTCACCGCGTGCTAATGCAGGTTTTAACATATTGCCTGCATCCATCGCGCCTTCGGCTTTGCCGGCGCCGACCATAATGTGTAATTCATCGATAAATAAAATAATTTGCCCTTCTTGTTTTGATAATTCTTTTAAAACGCCTTTTAAACGTTCTTCAAATTCACCGCGATATTTTGCCCCAGCAATTAACGCGCCCATATCGAGCATCAGCACTTTTTTATTTTTTAAGCCTTCGGGCACTTCGCCATTCACAATGCGTTGCGCTAAACCTTCGACAATTGCGGTTTTACCAACACCGGGATCACCAATTAATACCGGATTATTTTTGGTGCGTCGTTGTAGCACTTGAATGGTGCGGCGAATTTCATCGTCGCGCCCAATGACTGGATCTAATTTTCCTTTGGCCGCGCGTTCGGTTAAATCAATAGTGTATTTGGATAACGCACCGCGTTGTTCTTCTGCGCCAGCATCACTCACGCTTTCGCCACCACGAACTTCATCGATGGCTTTTTCTAAAGCTGATTTAGTTGCACCGGTATTTTTTAAAATACGCCCTAATGTGCCTGCATCTTCCACCGCTGCTAAAATAAAAAGTTCGCTAGATATGTATTGATCTTTGCGTTTTTGCGCGAGTTTGTCGGCATGATTGAGTAAACGCGTTAATTCGTTAGAAGGATAAACTTCACCGGGCGTGCCTTGCACTTGCGGCAATTGGTTGATCGCCAATTCTAATTCGGTATTCAATACGCTGATGTTCACATTGGCTTTGATCAACAGCGGCTTGGCTGTGCCGTCTGCTTGATCGAGCAACGCTTTCATCAAATGGATAGGTTCAATAAATTGTTGATCGCGCCCCACGGCCAGCGACTGCGCATCGCTCAGCGCCATTTGAAACTTACTGGTGAGTTTGTTGAGGCTCATGTTTATCTCCTTATGGTTATATATCAATATCGGTGCTAAACCGGAAAAAATCAAGTGTGATCTTTTCCGATCCCCTCTCCCTTTGGGATGGTTAGGGTTAGGGTGAGGGTGATGGTGAGGGCAGCCGGCACTTATTACCATCCAGATAAACTATGCGTTTAAATCAACAATAACCCTTGACCTTCATAACTTAAACGTTAAACTAATGTTCAGATGGTGGTGCCACGTCTGGAATAAAGAATAAGGAGTTAAGGTATTTCCTTATTCTTTATTCCAGACGTGGCACCTTATTCCAATTATTATGAGGATTAACTGATGTCGCAGCCAGACAAAGAACAAGAACAAGAACAACCGTTATTACATGCAGTAGGAAGTGGCAACAACGGATATGGAACAACCGATGGTGATGAAAAAAGAACAGCGGGGTTTGATGAAAGACTAGATCTGCTTACAAAACCCTGCAAAGCTGCCGAAGAAGCTTTCAAAAGCGCCATGCGCATTGCTTTTGCAAATGACGAAAAAGCTGCCGACGCCTTTAAAAAAGCCTTAGTAAAAATTTATCAAGAAGCTATCGAAGGTTTAAATCCCGAACAAGCACACAAGCGTTTAACCCAATTACAAACTCTAACCGCCCCGAAAATAATCGTCCCCACAAGAAAATTCCCATTTTTTTGTTCAAGCGACGCAACCGAAAAAAATGAACGCGCGATAAACGAACATGCAGAGCAAATAAAAATGGCAGCAAAAACTGAGGCGCTTAGAAGTACTATTGCTCCTACTATAGAGGACGAAAAATCCGCTATAGATGGTTATAAAGAAAATCTAGACTCAACAACACTAAAAATGGCACTAGAAGTAATCTATAAAAGACTTATTGAGACTGAAGCTGAACATCCATTAACTCTTCAACAAATAAAATCCCGTTTCAAACTATTGCAAGATGGTACCAATGCATCTACTGCAATAGGTAAAGACGCAGCGGAAAATACCGAGATCATCATAAACGCCATAAAAGCTTATGCAAAATTCAAGGCCCTTAAAGGCCCAATTGAAAGCATTTTCGATAGCGCGCTTGTGCAAGCGTCCCCAGGAGAAAATTCAGATGATGACAACACATCTTCTCTTGCAACAAGATACAAAGAACAACATTATCTTGCGGCAATCGAAATCTTTGGTGAATATATAAAATTTGCGAGTGTCTATAATCGTGAACACAACCCAGTGCTGCTAGAATTTTGGGATGCTAACGACCAAGATTGTGGCGTAAAACCCCCACAAAACAAATCTTGCTGCTTGGTTATGTAAAGCAGTAGTCATCCCCCCCAATCTATGGTTATAATGCCCCATCGTTAAAATCAACAAGAACGCAAAAGGAAAATTTATGGCCGACACTAATCCAGCCTGGGAACAAGCCACTATCGAAAAATTACTGATGGCTTCCCTCAAAGAACAACGCCGCCGTCGCCGTTGGGGCATCTTCTTCAAACTGATCTTTTTTGCCTATTTGTGCGCCGTATTATGGTTATTTTGGCCAACCGAAGACGTGGTCTCCCCGGGCAAAGAAAAGCCACATGTAGCGATTGTCGATATACGCGGTGAAATCGGAGATACCCTGCCCGCAAGCGCCGATAACATCACCGAAGGCCTTGATGAAGCATTCAAAGATAAAAGCACGCAAGCAGTTATTTTAAACATCAATAGCCCAGGTGGCAGCCCCGTGCAAGCGGCTGATATCTACAACGAAATTCGCTATTTACGCAATAACCATAAAGATATCAAAGTCTATGCCGTGTGCTCTGACCTGTGCGCTTCCGCCGCTTATTATGTAGCCTCAGCGTCGGATTATATTTACGCTAGCCCCTCCAGCTTAGTAGGTTCCATCGGCGTATTGATGGATGGTTTCGGCTTTGTAGACTCCATGCAAAAACTCGGCGTGCAACGTCGATTATATACCTCTGGCGATCACAAAGGCTTTTTGGATCCATTCTCACCGGTGAAACCTGATGAACAAATACTCGTGCAGCAATTACTCGACAACGTGCATCAACAATTTATTGAAGCGGTACAAAAAGGCCGTGGTGATCGTTTGAAGAACGACCCTAATCTTTTCTCCGGTTTAGTTTGGACGGGCAGTCAAGCGATGCCATTAGGCTTGATCGACGGTTTCGGTAATATTAATTTCGTCGCACGTAATGTGATCAAAAATAAAAACTTGATGGATTACACGGTTAAACCTAATTTCTTCCAACAAATGGCCGATCGTCTCGGTGCTTCTTTCGCGCATGAGATGGGCAGTCAATTGGGATTGGTGTTTAAGGGGCTTCAATAAGTGTAGGTCGGATCAAGTCGCGCCAGCGACGGATCCGACATTAATATGTAACAGAGTCACATGAAATATCCTATAAAACACGGTTTCTCGCTCATCGAACTGCTGATCGCCATTCTGGTGTTAAGCGTGATCACCGTGTTTGCTTACCCTTCGTACCAACATTATGTCGCCAAAACCCATCGCACCGATGGGCAAGTCGCATTAATGGATTTATCAGCGCGCATGGAGCGTTATTACCAACAAAACAATCACAGTTTTGTCAACGCCACACCTGCATTACTCGGCGTGAATACTACTACGCCAGGCGGATATTATAATTTAAATATCACCAACCTCAGCACCACCACGTATTTACTGCAGGCAAACCCTATCGGCACGCAACTGCGCGACGACGCACTTTGCGGTACATTGACTGTAGATCAACTCGGCCAAAAAGGCATCACCGGCAAAGCGCCGGTGGCGGAGTGTTGGTGAGAGATATATCAGAGTTTTAGCACAGCCGGTTGATGCTGAGCAACAGGTATCGGCTTCAAAAGCTCATCTATATAATTCTGAACGTATTTTTGTGACTTATCCGTAAAGATTACTCTGGTATTTGTAACTGCCCCTCGCAAAAATTCATTGCTTGCAATGGCATCACTGAATTGTCTTTGCGTTGCTTCAAACTTTGCAGCAAGATTAGAGTCTTCTTGTTTCTTTTGAGGCAACGAATAAGCGCAAGAAGCAAAATTTTGCAAGAAATCTGAAAAACCACTACCTTCAGAGGAGGTACTCATAGCCGCCTTGAGCTTAGATAACCCTTTAATATATTTCTCAAGTATTTCCGCTTTATCATCATGGGTAATTACATTATCTCTAATAACATCCCAAGCTGCTTTGATAGTTGAAGGATTAGGGGGCTGTGCCGCTGGCTTCGCCTGAGGAGGATTAAGGCTGAACGGTAGTGCATTTTGTGGTGGTTGTTGTTGTGGTGGTGGTTGTTTTAATGGTGATTTTGGGTTGACCGCAGGATTATTAAGCGCTACTGAAGCTCTGTGCGTAGCTTCTACTGCTTTTAATTCTGCTTGTTGTGGGGATTTTTTATTGCTGGTAGTTATAAGCTCAGTTAAAGATCCAGCCACGTCCATATTTTTTACCAAAACTACATCTACAAAAGCACCTTTTTCTACTACTTTACTAATTATAAACTCAGGATACTCTACTGAATTTCTTAATTTTACAATTGCAGTTTTTGTTGCTTCGTTAATTGAGCCTGATTGAACTGAAAATGAGCCTCTTGGCTTTGTCATCGACTGCCAACTCCCTAATGCTACCACTTCTGGTTCAGGTCGTTGACGCGGTGGCGAAGCCATGCTTCTGATTGACACTGATGGAGCAGGAGTTTTATTGGAAAACATGGTCGTTATAGCCTTACAATCTTCCTTGTTTCTTACTAATAATACGTTATCATCTAATTTAGCCGTTATTCCTTTTGCTCCAAATCCTTTTTGTATTTCTTGATATTTAGAAATATAAGCATCTGATAATTTATTAGAACGAAACTGAAACATTGTTCCATCTGAGTTAAGGGAGAATACCAACTCACCACTTTTTGTTTCAGCGGGGCTGGTGGACGCTGGGGAACTGACAGAAGTGGGCGCTGTCGCAGGCGTGCTTAAGCTCACTTTCATCAAACCGCTAGTGGAGCCATTGGAACTGGTGGATGCTGTTACGGGTGTTGAAATCGAAGTTTTTGTAGTCGCTGCAGCTGTTGCAGTTTTTACCGGAGCAGAAGGAGCAGGCATGACAAATCTAACAGCTTTTTTATTGAATTCATCTGAGAAAACTCCCTTATCTAAATTACCACTTATTCGCAATTTAATATTTTCTCCAGTACCTAATTCTTCAACCGTGGCTCCCCTGTGTAAAACATCTCCTTTTATTGCTTTATATATTGCTAACTGCTCTTTTGTAAGTACTTCTTTAGTTTGCCAACCGCCCTCTACTTTATCCCACTCCGGCGCTTTCACTGTGGGTGCTGAACTTTTAGAGGTGATCGACGCTACAGGAACATGTTTTTCTTCTCCGTTTGTTTTTACGGGTGTGAAATTTTGTGCATTTTTATTAAATATTTTATTAATAACTTCCATAGTAGCAATATCTTTGGCTACTAATGCTGTATTGCCATTAATTATTACCTCATCATAAGGTATAGGAAATTGATCAGGTGTGATTTTCAATTCAGCGAAAATTTCCTGCTTACTTGCTAAGTACACTGCCATTTGATCAGGTGTCAGTGGTCTAGTTTGCTGAGCTTTTTTCCATTCAACTGATTCATTGTATCGTTTCTCAACTCCTTCTATCGTAGCAGTCTTTATATTTTCTATGGTGTGTTTCATTTCGTGCCACTGCAACGTTTGCACCGCAGCAGTTGCCGGTTTGCTCGCTGTAGGTGTGGGCGTGGATGCAACCGCTGCTACTGTGGCAGCTATTGAAATTTTCTCTGTGCCTGCTAGTTTTGAATGCGTTAGATCGTTTAGTGCATTTAGAATTACGCTGCTAGCTTTACTACTTAATGTTGTTTTACCTGCTTCTGATTTTCTCCATTCGCCAAATTCTTTATTAGCCGTCGTATAAGAGTGAATCTTTCTATCATCGTCATCTTGTCCAGAAAATTTCTGCCATTGTTGAAGATAAAAAACGCTCAAAAAAACATCATTAATATTTTTTGGATCACCAGAAACAATAAAACTAAATTTTTGATTATATCTATCAGGTTTTAGAGTAAACTCTGAAAATCTCTCTGAATTAAAAGCTCGTTCTAACTCACTTACACTATTCTCATCTTCAACCTCGATAGAACATTCCAAATAAAAACCTTCTTTTCCTGGTTTGTTTGCTGCCTGGGTCCACATCATATTTTTAATTTTCATAAATCACCCCTTATTTATCCGAACGTTTTTCATAAATTTAGTGGTTTTTACCACCTCTCACTTGTAAGTATAGCACCCAAACCTTAAGGAAATATTAAGGGGTCAGATCTTGACTTGCTACTTGCTACCCCCTCCACATGGCTTCCACCACAAGTAGCAAGTCAAGATCTGACCCCCTTGCTTATTAGTAGCCTATAGGCTACAATAGAAACATATATATTTAAGAAGGGGCCTATATGCAAAAAGAGCTTCGGCTTTATCGTACTAAAGAAGGTAAAGAACCATTTACAGATTGGGTTGAATCACTCAAAGATAGCGTAGTAAGGGCACAAATTACAAACAGACTTAATTAATAGGTGGCAGTAAAAAAACACAACGCAAAGATATCAAAAAAGCTAAACAATATTGGGAAGAATTCCGGGAGCGATGTTATGACTAAACATAGAATTCAAAAAATGACTGGTGATTACCAAGCCTGGTTAATTACCTCCTTAAAAAATAAGAAGGAAGCAGCCATTTATTTACAAGTTGCCTTGGATGAATACCAAAAAGATGATAATACAGAAGCTTTATTATTGGCTTTACGTTATGTCGCCGAAGCGCAAGGTGGCATTAGCATGCTGTCACGTAAAACTCATCTAAATCGTGAAAGTCTCTATAAAACTCTTTCTAGCAAAGGCAACCCACGGCTACAAACAGTAGGCATTCTTTTAAAAGCACTGGGCTTTCAATTATCGATTAAGACGAGTTAAACTAGGGATCAGTTCTAAGATCTAGCGCCTTCATTCTAGAAAATCAAAGTAACTAATTTTATGCAGATATGTTTCAATAGCAGGGTCTAATACTTTATATTTACCATCTTTATCCTTATAGACAAAATCATCTTTCAGTAAAATACTTAATGATTTTTTAATACTAGATGCCCCCATTTTAACTTTTTCTGAGAATTCATTGCCATAGGGTTCTTGTATCGGTTGGTAAGCAAGTGCCGCCAATATATTGCGTTGATTTGGTGTTAATTTCGCCAGATCATCTTTTATCCAATTACTTTGTGTTTCAATATAATCAAACCAACAATTTTGAGCAACATTTCGAGCAGGCGCATCCTGTAGTTTCCAAAGTTGCCTGCATAATGCATTAACATAATATGGATGGCATTTTGTTAAACTAATTATTTCTTCAATAACACTTTCATCATCAAATCGTTTCCATTTTTTTTTGGCTCTTTCTAATAGAACTGACCGATAAACATTTGGCTTAATCCTTTCTAACTCCATAAGATCACATAAATGATAAAGCGGCCTACTCTTAGTACTAAACATTTGATATAACAAATGACGGCTACTACCTGAAAAAACATAGGTAATATGGGTGCTACTTTCAACCGCATGTCGAATAGCGGCTTCAATAGAATGATGATCTTTTAACAATCCTACTTGCTGAAATTCATCCAAACAAATCACTATCTGTTGATTAACTTTTTTTGCTGCAGCGTTTAAACCAACCAATAAATCAATAATACTTTCTTCTGGTGGTTGAGTACTCGAAACTTCTAATTTTTGCCCAAACATACTGAGTGTCAGTTTAGGGTGAAGATTCCTAATAAAATCAATTAATTTCAATTTAGCTTGCTTAGCTATAGGTGATATTTGATTAAGTAATTCTATAAAACAAGATTTTATTGCTTTATTCACGAATAATGTATTTGTCGCTGGTAATAAATCAATTCTTTTTCCTGGTATTTTTATTTCAGCTAATACTTGTTTAATTAAACTCGACTTGCCATAACGCCGAGGTGCAACAACAACCATATGCTCGTTATTTAAAAAACAACTGGCTAATTTTTTACGTTCTTGTTCTCGGTTATAAAAGGCTTCTCCGAGGGCAAGCCCTTGCGGGAACATATTGATGTTTTGCGACATAAGTTATGACCTGTGATTTGTGATTACACCGTTAGCGTTACACCAGTAGTGTAACACCAACGGTGAAATTAGAAAAGACCAAGGGGGCAGTTCTTGACCAGAGGGGTCAGATCTGACCCCTTCATCTCCTGCTGTAATAGGTAGCGCAGACAGAGATGACATCTGCGTGAAGGTAGGTAAGCAGCTCCTGCTCTGCTGCTGCGCGGTATTCCTTTTCCGCTTGCGATTCTGTTTGCAAAAATTCGACGTAACTTTTAATATCTGGGTGATCAGAAATGTGATTATTTTTTATTGCGTTTATGCTGGGCCATACGGTTTGGTTTTTTCTAATAGCAATAATCAGATGATTTTCAACCATTTGAATATGGAATAATATGGTAGCTGCATCTATACAATGTGTTTGTATTTTATCTTTCGACATATAGCAAGCTGTTAAACCAAGAATAATATTTTTTATGATTGTTTCTTCTGGATGCTGTGTTTTTGTTTTACTCAATTCTTCTAAGTAAGTGATAACATCAACTGCTTGATTGGAAAATGAAGATACTTTTTTATCTTGATATATTTCTACCCAACCTACTTTTTCTTGCGCGGTTAAAATTTTTGTTTTCGTCATTTCATCCCAGGTTATTTTGACTATCGCTTCAGCTTTTTCATCACTCATACAACAGAAAACACGTTTAAAAAAACCAAACATGAGTCACCCCCTAATGAATTACGCCTAACTGATGTAAGTAGAGTAACAATCTTACATTAAGGAAAACTTAAATCAACGGTAAGTTTAGTGACATATTTTTTAGGCTCATTTATTTTTTGGGCCGGGTATGCCACCACCTTGTGTTGGTGCTTGCTTACCACCAAGGAGAGCAGTAAAACTGTGTTTATCACTTTTAAACGGGGGCGGGGGCGGAGGCGGTGATTGTGTACCGCTAGCGCTAGTTGGGGATAGGGTAACTTTTGGTGGTGGTGCTGCTGGTTGTAATGGTGCTCGTTTCCAAAAAACAGGTGATTTCGAAGAAACAGAGGGGGCATACGTTCTTGCTGATTGCACAGCATCGCTGCTAGCAGAATCCTCTTCGTCTGCTGGTTCTTCTGGCTTATCATCAGAAGCAACGGTTCGGTCAGAAGCAGGGGGCCGACTAGACCAGCTCCACCCACCTTTTGTTGATTGTTTTTTAGGTTCTGAATTTGGGCATTTTTCTTTAAAAAAACTTTCTAATCCTGTTCCATCTTTATACTTTTCTGTTGCTTGTTCTACGGATTTCCAATTTTCTATAGTATCTAATTTTTCACCTTTTAATGCGGCTGCAACGACTTTTGCATAACATTCTATAAATATTGCAGCATCTTGTGGCATAATAAATTTTAATTTAAAAATTTCTCTATTGTCTCTAAGGTTATACTCACAAGAGTGAAGCAATGGTTTCTTAAGCAACATCAGTGATACTTTCTGAACATCTTTTTGCTCACTGAACTGGATATCATAAATCTCATGTGAATGGTTAGGATCATTTTTTAATTTTTTTAATAGCATCGTTACACCCCGCCTTAAACCGCTTCCCGCAAATCGCGCGGCAATGCGAACGTAATATTTTCTTGCACGCCTGCCAGTTCTTGTACACTATCTCCACCTAATTCACGTAGGCGGGCAATCACTTGTTGCACTAAAATTTCTGGGGCAGAAGCGCCGGCAGTGACGCCAATAGCTTGTTTGCCTGCTAACCAATTGGATTGAATATCTTTTGCAGCGTCGATGAGATAAGAAGCGCAACCTAAACGCTCGGCAAGTTCTTTTAAGCGATTAGAATTAGAACTCGTCACGGAACCAACTACCAACACTACATCGCATTGTGCCGCTAAAGTTTTTATCGCATCTTGGCGGTTTTGTGTAGCGTAACAAATATCATCTTTGCGCGGGCCTTCGATTTTTGGAAAACGCAAACGCAGTGCAGCAATAATACGCAAAGTATCATCCACCGAAAGCGTAGTTTGCGTAGTAAATGCTAATTGATCAGGATTTTTAATTTGCAGCTTGGCGACATCGGCTTCGTTTTCGATCAGATAAATACCGCCATCGGGATTATCATATTGCCCTAATGTTCCCTCGACTTCAGGGTGGCCTGCATGACCAATCAAGATACATTCGTAACCTAAACGGCTGTAACGCGCGACTTCCATGTGCACCTTAGTCACTAATGGGCAAGTGGCATCGAACAAACGCAGATTATGTTGTTTGGCTTGCTCACGCACTGCTTGCGACACGCCATGGGCGCTGAATATAACGGTTTGCCCAGCGGGGATTTCGGCAATTTCTTCGACAAAAATAGCGCCGCGTTGGCGCAAATTCTCGACCACAAATTGATTGTGCACCACCTCGTGCCGCACGTAGATAGGCGGCCCTAGCGTTTCAAGGGCACGTTCGACAATGGCAATTGCACGGTCTACACCGGCGCAAAAACCACGGGGATTAGCAAGAAAGATTTTCATGGGGTGATTATGCCATAAACTTCGGGGGCGATGAAGGGGGCTAGATCTGACTCTTTTTAAATATAATAGTAGTAAGAGGAACATATGGTACGGCGGGTGCAGCACCTACGCTTAATGCCGCAGCACGGCCTGGTTGATCAAGTGTACCTGCACCCGCTACTGGGGGATTGAGTGCTGTTGTAAAAGAAAGAGCAATTGCCAGCGCTCCTGTATCACTGCGGGGGCGTTGTTCAGGGGCTGGATCACTTACAGGGGGGGCTCCAGATTGAAGATCGCGATCATGCAATTTAGTCACTGCTTGTAGAAATGCTTTTTCAAAAATAGGAATGTGAGAGGGTGGGATCCTAAAACGTGAGGGAATTTCTCGCGGTGTTGGAAGTCCTGCGGCTGTTTCTGCAGCAAGCGTTAAATTTTCTTTTGCAATTGCATCCTCAGTTCGCCTTGAAAATTGGAGTGTTGCAACTTGGTAGGTTTTCCAAAAAATATAGTCACGTTCTATGTCTCTAAAATCACTGTGCTCAGTCGGAGTAAGATGCCGTGAATAAAACATGCCTTTATGTTTTGGATCAGTATGATGCACCTCATCGGAGTAAGATCGCCATTGGAAATTTAATTTCAAATGATAATAATATTCGGAAACTTCCCTAAAACCAGCTGTTCTCTCTGCAACAGCAAACTGCCCTATAATCATCCATAAATGGTGATGCTTATTTATAACACTTAACAAATTCTTTTCTATTCGTTCATATTTTTCACAAAGCTGTTGCCAACCCTCCGATTTCGGTAATGCATAGCGAGAGAGATAGCAATTTGCCAAACAAATAAGAACTTTTCCAAAAATTTTATCATCTGTTTTATTAGACAAATTAGCAAGAAACTCTTCTATGTTAACAGATTCTTTTTCATCTAATACTATTTTACCATGAAGGATCGCCTGCCAAGCTGCTTTTTGTGCATCGGTGATAGTGTCGCGTGCTATAAAAGGCAAACGGGATTTCAACAACTGCAAGAAATACCCAATAAATTCTGGGTGGTCTACTTGTAAGCCTGGTTTTAGACAATACCCACTTGCAAATGCCCATAGCTCAGAATGTTTATCTATAGCTGCATGCAAAGCCTGTTCTAACTCTGCAAATTTTTTTTCCAGCTCTAGCCCTTCTTTTGTTTGTGATAGTTTAGTTTTAGAGCAATAACAATAAGCTACACAAGCAAAAATTGTTATAAATTTTCTTCTTTCTGTCTCATAACTTGAGAAAAGAGCTTGCTCTTTGATATTGGGAGCAGGAGATAAAATAATTTTTGGGGGATCTTTTAGAAACCCTTTCAGAAGAAGGCTACCACCTGCCGTTTCATTAATCAAAATCGCTTTCCAAGCTGCTTTTTCAGCATCAGTCAACGTATTGGGTTCTATAAAAGGAAGAGGTGGCCCTTCAGATGCTGTTGCTTTAACCTCGGTTAAAACAGATGAACTACTCGTGGATGAAGGACTCGTACTTGATAGAATTGTTGGCTCAGGCGGAAGACTTAATGCTTCGGAGAATGTTATTTTATCCTCATCATCCTTTGAGCTGGTAGAAAACATTTCTTCAGTATTTGTTGCCGCTGAAGAGCCCAATGGTGAACTAGAAGCCCCCACCTTCAAACTTACCACTAGTGAAATGCTGAGCGGTGGTGCAATAGAGGGTGTTCTAGGCAGCGGTTCTAATTGCGGGCGCTTTAACAAATCTTTAACATAAGGAGATAATTCTGGGTTAGATTTAGAATTCTCGTAAGTGTCACCACAACCCTCTATCTTCTTTTTTAATTCTGCATTAGTTTGGATCATTCGCACCAATTTTTCTTCGAAATCTAAAAATTTCATTTTATGAATTAACCATCGGCCTACATTTGGTAATTCTTTTAATGAGCGACGGCAGTTGGCAAAACATACAAGAATTGGTTTTATAAAAAATAATTTTTCCGCTGCAGACAAACCATTGTTAATGTCTGCGCTATCACTGATTGAAGAATATGAAATATTGACCTTAGCAATACCTGACAACTCACTCAAACATTTTTCGAGGGTATAAACTTTACGATTAATAGCAATTTCACCAACCTCAAAAGCTAACCAACCCGCGCGCGCTGGTATTGAGCCTAAACACACGAGCGACCAGCAGTGCTCATTGAATATATCAACGACATCTGCTTCATCCGCCAATCTGTCAGCTTCGGTGGTGAGTTGATCCCAATTTATGGGCCTGTTAGATTTTATGTGCTGATAGCACAATGTAAATCTGGCAACATCTCTAGGATTGTCAAATTTAAAAGAGGTTGGTGTTTGATCGGAAGGAACCACACCGTGATCAAATAATATTCCCTTTAATACTGTAGATGCATTTTTTGCTTCTTCACCAGGTTGAATGTCGTAGATCTCATAGCTGGTAGCACCATCACCTTGTGGATGTTTTTTTAATTTCATACCCCACCTCCTTTTTTATAGCTATGGTGGATTATGCCATAAAATAAAATTATTTACATGCTCGCTTTAGCGTCATTAACAGCAAATCTTTGTCGATGGATTTATGTAAGAAGTCAAACACACCTGCTTTGAGTGCAGCCACTATCTCGGTTTTTTCGGCTGCGCCGGTAAGCATGATTAAGGGGATGTTTTTTAGCACGGGATGCTGTTGCATTTTTAGTAATAAATCAAGGCCATGTAAATGTGGCATGATGCGATCGGCGATTACTACGGTAAATTCTTCGGGCGCTTGTGATAAAAATTCCCACGCTTGTTGGCCGTCGTGTGCGGTAGCGAATTGGTATCCCGCTTCTTGTAAATATTGGCTAATAACGTGAAGGCTAATGGGATCGTCGTCGGCAATGAGGATTTTTTGGTTCATAGTTTATTCAAATATCCCATGTCGGTTCGTTCTTCGCAATGACACGTGCCGCTAACAAACCCAATTCAAATAACAAACACAACGGCACAGCCAACAATGTTTGTGAAACCACATCAGGTGGGGTCAAGAACATCGCAATAATAAATGCGGCAACAATAAAATAACGGCGTTGTTGGGCAATTCGATTAACGTCTATGCCAACGAGTGCCAATAAAACAATCACAATCGGCACTTCAAATGCAATACCAAAAGCCATTAATAATTGCAATGCTAAACTCAAATACGCACTGATATCAGGCAATAATAAAACATTCATCGGCGTCGTTTGCACAAAAAATTGAAATAACAACGGAAAAACAACTCCGTATGCAAACAACATGCCGGAATAAAAAAGCAGTGTACCGCTCAGCATAAATAACCACACCCAATTCCGCTCGCGTTGATACAATGCAGGCATTACAAATAACCAGGCTTGATATAATATAAAAGGGATAATCAGTGCGAACGATAGCAACATAGCAAATTTAAGTGGCACAAAAAATGTGGCGGCAACGTCGGTGGCGATCAAATGGCTCGTCTGTGGCAATTGATTTAATAATGGAATTGCTAACCAACGATAAAAATAATTAGAGAAAGGCAAAATAAAAGCAAGTAACCCAGCAAATGCAATGAGGCAGTATAATAAACGTGTACGCAATTCAACGATATAAGTGATAAAACTGCGCGGTTGATCAATCATTTTTGCTTTGCCCTTGTGCTGCATCAGCGCGCGCTTCATTCTCTGCTAATTTTTGTTTTAGTTCGTGTTGTTTGAATTCTGCTTGCACACTCGCCATTAAAGCACGGGCGTATTTGATCCATGCACCTAAATGCTTAGCCAAGGTTTGCAATTGTTGTGGGCCTAAAACAATTAGCGCAACGATCGCTACTAATAATAATTCAGCACCGCTGATATTAAACATCCGTTTTCTTTGTTGGCTCTTCGGTTTCTTTTTTGGCTGCTACAGTGTTATTTTCTTCACCTTGCAAGCCTTTACGAAAACCTTTTAATGCTGCGCCTATATCTTCGCCCATGCTGCGCAAGCGTTTAGTACCGAATAATAAAACGGCAATGATTAAAATTAAAATGAGTGAACCGAAACTAAAACCGTGGAATCCCATAAGTTTATCCTTTTTGGTTAAACAATTTTATTAAAATAACGTAGGTCGGCTCAAGCGAAGCGGAGCCGACAATAGAGTTTTTCAATGCTCCATGTCGGATCCGTCGCTGCGCTCCTTGATCCGACCTACTTAAAAACCCAACTCTATAATCATTTTTGTACCAGCGGGAATGACAACAACAATATACAGATAATCACTAACAAACCCACAAACCAACCACTTTGCCACCAACGCTGCGCTGGCAAATTTTTCTTTTTTGCTACTTCACCTACTATACGCTCATCACGCGTTTTCGCACGCATTTCAGTTAATGTTTGATACAACAAATCGGGCATATCCGGGAATTTTTCCATCCAATAGGGTATATTCTTACGAACTTTACGCAGTAACTCACGCACACCCATTTGCTCTTTGACCCATTTTTCTAAAAATGGTTTTGCTGTGCTCCACAAATCGAGATCAGGGTAAAGTTGTCGCCCTAAGCCTTCTACATTAAACAATGTTTTTTGTAATAACACTAATTGCGGTTGAATTTCCATATTAAAACGCCGCGCGGTTTGAAACAATCGCAACAATAATTGACCGAACGAAATATCTTTGAGTGGGCGCTCAAAAATCGGTTCGCACACGGTGCGAATTGCTGCTTCAAATTCATCGATACGGGTATTGGTCGGCACCCAACCCGATTCCACGTGCAGTTCTGCTACACGGCGATAATCACGTTTAAAAAATGCTAATAAGTTTTCAGCGAGGTAGCGTTGATCATACGGATTTAATGTTCCCATAATACCAAAATCCACACCCAAATATTGTGGGTCTTGTGGGTTGCCATAGGCGACAAAAATATTGCCCGGGTGCATGTCGGCATGAAAAAAACAATCGCGAAACACTTGGGTAAAAAATATTTGTACGCCGCGCTCGGCCAAAATTTTTAAATTCACCCCTTCTTGTTTTAACGTAGAGATATCGGCAATCGGAATACCATAAATGCGTTCGATCACTAATACATTTTCGCGCGTGTATTCCCAATTCACTTCGGGAATATATAATAACGGGGAATTTAAAAAATTACGTCGCAGTTGCGAAGCACTGGCTGCTTCACGCAGCAGATCTAATTCGTCGATCAAATGACGTTCAAATTCTGCGACTACATCGAGCGGGCGCAAACGTTTGCCATCTGCCCAATAACGTTCTGCCAAACCGGCTAATACATACAACAAATCAACATCGCGCTGAATTAGTTTTTGCACTTGCGGACGCAATACTTTAACCACGACTTTTTTGCCATCTTTTAACGTGGCAGTGTGTACTTGCGCAATGGAGGCAGAAGCTAATGGTGTTAAATCAAATTCTTGAAACATTTCACTCACGCGCTGACCGCAAGCTGCTTCGATCATCGCTTGCGCGACTTCACCAGGAAACGGTGGCACTTTGTCTTGTAATTTCGCTAGCTCCGCAACGATATCTTCGGGTAATAAATCGGGGCGCGTCGAGAGCGCTTGACCAAACTTAACAAAAATCGGCCCTAACGCTTCTAATGCTAAACGAATTCTTACCCCACGCGGACGATTACGGTTGCTGTGCCAATTCCATGGGTTCAGGTAGGTTAAAAACCGTAGTGGTCTAAATAAATGTAACGATAAAATAACTTGATCTAAACCATAGCGCGCTAAAATATAGTTTATTTGTGTTAGACGAACTATTCGTAGCACTGGTTTCATTCGGGTTCCTGTTGTTGTAATCGCTCCACCCTCTTCCCCATCCGTTCTACCGCATGATGCACTTCATCTACATCAGCAAAAAAATCTTGCAACTCCGCACGCGATGGCAATAACTGCGCTTCTTCCTGCACATATTCGGTAATATCTTTTTGCAAACTTGTGCCGCTGCGTTTTGCCCAATCGCTCAAAGCCCGCATAAAATTGCCGATTTGACGCGCAATGAGATCACCCGTTAAATGTGATAATTGTTCTTCCCAATCAATATCTAAATGCGCAAACACTGCTTTAAATTGTTCGGCAACATCGAGATCGCCTTTTACTTCAATATCACTTTTAAAAAGTGCTGCGCTATCACTCTGACCGCTCAGGCGCAAAAAATCAAAAAATGATCCACACAATGTCACATCGACATTGCCTTCGTAACGGTTCGTTAATTCAATGCGGTTCTCATTAAACAAAAAATAAATTTTATAATCAAAATATTTTGATTGAATAGCCACCACTTTGCCGATCAGTTTTTGCAACCGCGACGGTGTTTCTGGATCCAATTGCAACGTGTGATTCAACACCCGTTCAACCATATTTAACGCCAATGAAAAAAGCATGAATTAACCACCCTGGTTATTTTCTTTAATGTTGATATAAAACATTAAACAATCTTACTACACAACGCTACACAAGATTCTTGTGTAACACAAGATTTTTGTGTAGTGTTGTGTAGTGTAGTGTTCGCCCCCTAATACTTCCAACCCCGATGTAAGGCCACAATGCCGCCGCTTAAGTTATGATATTCGCAACGGTCGAACCCCGCCTCTAACATCATGTTCTTTAATTTTTCTTGCTTGGGGTGACGGCGTATCGATTCCACCAAATATTGATAACTGGCTTTATCGTCGGTGATCCACTCGCCCAATTGGGGAATAACGTTAAACGAATAACTGTCGTAAATTTTTTGTAACAGCGGGAGCACAGGCGCGGAAAACTCCAACACCAACAATTGGCCGCCCGGCTTCAGCACGCGGTACATCGACTCTAAAGCCGTATCTTTGTGCGTCACGTTGCGCAAGCCAAAAGCGATGCTGACGACATCAAAACTATTGTCGGCGAAGGGTAAATTTTCGGCATTGGCTTGGATATAAGTCACATTATTGATAATGCCCAAATCGGTCAAGCGGTCGCGTCCCACATTGAGCATTGCGGCATTGATATCGACCAGGTAAACGTGGCCGCTTGTGCCGACCTTTTCCACAAAACGCCGCGCTAGGTCACCCGTGCCGCCCGCCAAATCGAGCACCTGCTGGCCAGCCCGCGCCCCGCTCATATCGATGGCAAAACGCTTCCATAGCCGATGCACCCCCAACGACATGAGGTCGTTCATGAGGTCATATTTGCCCGCCACCGAGCTAAAAACCTCAGCCACTTTACTGGTTTTTTCAGTCACAGGCACTTCTTGAAAGCCAAAGTCAGTTTTGTTCATGGGGGGAGTATAACCCAAAAAACCCCGCAGGTCAGGGTGGGTGGGACCATATCATTACCCACAAATATTCAAAGAGACAAGTAGGTCGGATCAAGCTCAGCCAATGTGGAACATCGTTTCAAACGATGTTCCACAGATTATCTGCCATGCTGTTATTGGCACTGGCTGAGCGGATCCGACATTTGTTTTTAGGGAGCTGGTGAGGATCTTGCAGCTACCGGAGGTTTAGCTAACCTATCAATAAACTCATCTATTTTGTGTTGAGCAAATTGGTCTGGCATATTTTTCTCGACCCAATCAATTATTTCTTTCTTATGGTCAGCAATGAATTTTATTTGAGCAGGTTGCCCTAAAATTTCTTCGATTATTTCTTTGTTATTTAGCATACTCATCAAAAACCTTGAATCTGGTTGATGTGAAACGCTATCTTTACCTTTAGTTGTCCATGTGATTTTTTTAGAGTCTAATCCCTCATATATTTTTGAATAAATAGCAAACCCAGTAAGGGCTTTTGCCAAATCTTTTATATCAAGATTATTATCCTGAGGGAAATTTTCAAACAATTCCATTATCTTTAGACCTTCTTTTCTACTTGGCCAATCAAATTTATCATCAGATATCGACATGCAAATCATTCTATCAGGTGCTGAAATTTCGACAGTATTTTCTTTGCTATCTTTCTTAGAGCGATTAACTTCTTCGACAACCAATGAATGTCGTTGAGGTGGAGTCGCAGTGCGCGGAGGAGTTGGCGATTTAGTTTTCTCAGATGTGCTCGACATGGGCCTCTGATTGAATTGATCATCAATCATTTTCAGTAACCCATCTAAGGTTAACACATCTGATTTTCTAGCAACCACTAATTGACGGGTTTCTTCGGAAATATTATAATTAATTGACCCTTTCTCTTGTGGCAGCAACACTTTCAATCTCACGATCTGTTCGAGAGTAAGAGAGTCAAAATGGTATTCCGCTTCATTGCTTTTATTTTTTGCTACGACCCAACCTGCTGGTAACGGCGCGCCTACAACAGGAGATAGTTGGATCATTACTTCATCCGTTTTAACTCGCATCAGCCACATACCTTCTACTTTATCTGGAATTATAATAATATCATCGCCTTCTTTTATCGTTCCTTCAGCAATCAATTTTTTAATAGTAGGTTGTATAGATATCTCTTTTTCATCCGTTTTAAAAGGCCCATAACGATAGGGATACTTAGAGTTCCTACTTAAAACCCAACCTGGCGGCAGCGGCGTAGGCACAGTGGTACGTTTCGGTAGAATAGAATCTGTAGTCACCGCAACTGCGCTAGTTGAAGTTGTTGATACAGTTTGCGCTTTTTCTTCAGCTGGTTTTTTCGCGCTAATAATGAGATCATTTGAAGCCTTCATGGCGTCAAACGTCTTGGCTCTCAGGATAAAGCTGCCTTGATTTTTAGCAGGTTCGATAGAAACATCACTACGTGTTTTGATTTGCACAACAAGCTCAGCAGGAAGCTTGAAAATACCATAATATGGATAGTCCGAAACTTGGGCACTAACCCGCCAATTATCTATTGCCGACTGCAACGCTTTAACCCAAAAAGGATAATATGCATCGGCTATTTTAGCAGCACCCTCTTGATCATTCACCGTTAATGTATAAGAAATGCCATCGCTATTATTGACAAGCTTGGCACCCGATCCTTTGCCAAGATGCGAATCTAATATATTTTTAAGGTCGGAGCACTGTTGTCCTACTTTTATTTGAATTTGACAAGTACCATTAGGGTTGATTACCCATGCTAATTTGCTCGATGCATCTGTAACGACCCTTCCGTAAAGAAAAGCAACACCAGCCAATACCATGTTCATTTTTCTTGTGGCTTCTACTGTGTTTTTCACCACTAATATAGTATTACCATCTTTATCATTGTGATGTGTAAATTCAATTCTATCGCTTTCTTCTACTTCGGCTCTCGATCGTATGCGTGCTACGATATCTGTTATCTTTATTCCTTTTGGAATTGGGGAAGAGTACAATCCTGGAATAGCCATCCAGCCCTCTTCACCCACCCTGCCATCTCTCCACTCCCATGTTATTGAGAATGACGGTGGATAAGAATATATTGCGTCGTCAATTTTCACCGCATCTGACATCTTATCTACTACTAACACATTTCCTTTTCTCGTTACTTGAGGAAGATCTTTTATTCTTTTAAATGTTTCGCTTAACTCTTCATTAAGCGCTTGAGAATAATATTTTCTGTCTTCACCACGTGTCCACGTCGTTTTATTTCCTGTGTAAGTTACAGAACCAGAAGAATCTTCATTTATTTTATCTATACCCTCAGCTGTTACAAGTAGATCGTCGCTATCGCGACTCCATGTATAATACTTAGCATTAGTGTCTACCTTACTTAACATAGTCTTAACGTCCGTCCTATTTCCTACTGCTATTTTGGAAGTAAATGGATACTTAGCACCCTGCTTTTCTCTCTTGCTCCAGTTGAATGTTCCCGGTGAAGCTGGGGCGGGTGAAACAGCAGAAGCCCCTTGCTCTTTTTCTTTATCGGGATTATTTGGATTATTTGGAAACATAACACGACCCCTCTTGATTGTTTAGTCTTACTTAAAGCGTAGCACAAAAATAGAGATTATGGTGAGCCTTAAGTCCTAGGGGTCAGATCTTGATTTGCTACTTGCTTGAAAACTATATGGCTTGATAGATATTTCTTTAGCAAGTAGCAAATCAAGATCTGACCCCTAGCCCCTTAAGGCTTATTAAACTTTGTGGGTGTAGGGTTGCGGGGTACAGGCGTTCCAGCTCCAGTAGCTGTTGCACCTGCCTGCGGACCCGTTGGCGGTTGAGCGGGTTGAACGGCGCGAGTATCGGATCTGGCTCGACCGCCACCACCCATTTGGTCATTAGCCGTTTCCACAAATGGTTTGAGATGGGTAGGTGTTGTTGATCTAGCGGTAGCAGAAGTCGAAGCTGTTGCTGCATTCTTTGCTTCTGCAGGCGGCGTGACAATACCTTGTGTAGATTGTGCTGCGTGGAGTTTTTGGAGATTGCGAGAGTCGAGTACCTCCTTGATTTGAGGCATAGTTAATGCAACAAACCCTTCCAATAGATCTTTGGTTTCCTTACTATTAGTTTTTAATGTAGAGACAATTTTTTTATTCTGCACTTTAGTTTCTATATCAAATTCAATGCTGTTTAATTTTTTTGATGTCACATAGAATTTTACATTATCAAATAATTCTTTTAGATCAGGAGTAAGGGGGCTAGAACGAAACTCTCCTTTATCTTCATGCCAAAAAGCTGCAATAGTTGGGGCAGGGCTTGGTGGTTTTGTTGGTGATTCTGTTGGTGGCGGAGTAGCTCGTTTATCTCCAGAATTGAGTTTAGCCTCAATATCTGCAAGAGTCATACCAGCGTATTGATCTAATATTGCAAAGCCGCTTTCTGTTTTAACTTTAAAAATAAACGTATTATTGTCACTTGCAGAAACTACAAAATCAATACCAATCAGACCTCCTTCTGATTTTAATCTATTCAATACCATAACTTGCTCATCATTAAGAGGACTAGAGTGAAATAAGTATTGATTAGTATCACTTAATGGTTTTTCGTACAGTGTAAAATTCTTGAATTGCTTTACAAAAGGTTTCTCCGCTTCCTCTTTGGTCATTGCTGCATAAGGGTTTAGTTTAGATGCGACTTTGGACGTTTTAGTTCTTATTTCAAACTTATTGTCTGCCACGGCTATTATAACAATATCGTCTTTACCTACCAGGCCTAATTCCAATAATTTTGTTTTACCAATTGTAAGTACTTCTTTTTGGCTAGAATCAAAAGATTTACTATAAGGGTACTTTGGAAATTTATCATTTTCAGTTTTAGCCCAACCATCAGGCAACGGAACCTCTTTTTGCTCTGCAGCAGCGCGCGGTTTAGTTTGTTTTACAGCAGCACTCACTACTTCACCTCCATTGAAACCATATATCTCATTTAATTGAATACAGGCAGCTTCATCCTTTGCTATTAATCTATTTCCATCTAGACTAATTTCCTGTTTAAGTCCAGCTGGCATATAAATTGGAGTTTGTAGTGCCTTAATTTTATATCTTGTTAATTGTTTGTCTGTTAATTCATCAGAACGAAATCCCCCCTCAAAAGATCTCCATGTTAATGGCTCTTGTGTTGACCATGTATATTTGATGAGTGGTGTTGATGCAAGTGTTGGTTCCTCAACTGGTTTTCCTGGGGCAGTGGGGGCTTTCACAAAACCCAAAATTTGGTTTAATTCATCTCTAGCTGACAAAGAAGCTTGCAAAGATTTTATTTTGCCCGATTCATCCAATTCTACTTTTAGGTCTTTCTTACGTATCAATTTTTGTATTTCTACATTTTGTAGCGTACTCTCAAGCACCAATCTATAAGAAGCGCTATCATCATTCATTTGTAGTGTATATTGGTAGCCAAAAATAGCTGGCGCATAACGCCATATTTCATAATTTTTAATTTCCCCTTTTTTATTGATTTTCAAAGCAACTTCTAAAGCCTGATCAACTTTCTGTGCATCTTCGTAGTTTTTTACTACCAATCTCCTACTCCCTTCTTCTCCTTCCGCTCTAACTACTTCTTTAGTTAATGTAACTTTTATTGCATTAAATATTTTATAGAGTTTTTCTTCGATCGAATCAGAATAGAATCTTCCATCGTCTCCTTTTTCCCATTGCAATACTTTTCCTTTGAAGCTTGCAGAACTAACAGTTGTTACTGGGGATAATGCAGAAGCGCTAGCAGAACTTAATTGTTGGCTAGCCGTGTCTTTTTCTTCCTGCCATTTAAGATCTAAAGCCCCTATTATACCCTGATGCTGTACAAACGCTTTGGCTCTGCTTGTCAGATCATTCAAATCTCCAATCCCTGTTGTAGCAGAATCATCTGCAACTTCGCCGTACTTTAAAAGGAAAGCAATTTCAACAGCCACATTTATGTTGTCACAACTAAAAGTAGAACTTCCTACTACAAAAAATGATTGATATTGCGGTAGCTTTTTGATCTTCTCTGCTACTCGTTGCATACGTTTATCTTCTGCAGCATTATAGCTAACGACGCATCGTTGTTCTTTATTCTCCCATTCAAGCCAAATGCCCATCTTTGCTTTTGACTCGTGACTTAATGCTTCTAATGAGTCTACCACCCGATGAGCATATGGCGAGGTAGATGGTGTGGCAGGAGCCGGAGAAGTTGTTATGTTAGCTTTGTTAGCTTTTAGAACCTCTTCATCTAAAATGCCCGCAACCGTTTGTTTTTGCTGTTCATCGTTTGCCACTATCGACATACTACCATCGTCAAGTCGAGTGAGACTAATACCCTTTGCTGAAAATTGCATGGTAAGTGTTACAACCATTTTCCCAATCTCAGATGTTACTCCCTTTTGCTTTAATACCTCTATCAAGGGCGCTGAATGAAATCCCCCCTCTGGTTGGGCAGCCCATCCCAATTGTTCAGATGTAGGTAGGGAGTTAGCTGCAATAGGAGTTGTTGCCACAGCAGCGCTAGTGGAAGTTGCTACAGGCTGCTGAGGTGTAGGTATGCTAGGGGAGCTCGGTGTTTGTACAGGCGCAATTTTTGCAAAAAGAGACTGCAACAAATTATTTATTTTAACCCTGTCACGCTCATATTTCACTTTTATTCTAAGGTCGTAATCATTATCTTCATCAACCTCAAATTTTATGCCTGCCTTTCCTAAAGCACTCCCGATAGATTCTCTGGTTATTTCTAGTGGAAGTTTTGAAGACTGCCATGGAAAATCACTACCATCCTTTGTATCAGTCCATACCAACGCTGGAGCAGCGGTAGAAGAAACTGCAGCAGAAGGTGCGCTTGTTGCAGCAGCGCTGGGGCTGAGATCTTCTGTTGACACGCGACGGTCAGGGACTACTGATGACTCGTCAAAATCTTCTGGCAATGCAGTACTAGATGCTTGCGCAGATGCAATTGTTGTAAGAATAGACTCCCATAATTTATTCATTTTAACCATGTCATCTCGAGATCCAACTTCTAAAAACATATTGCCTTCCTCATCTTGAGCAATATTAATAAATAGCATGCCCGTCTCTGCTATGGCATTGGTGATAGAGTCTCTAGTTGCTCCTACAGGCAATTTAGGGGAACGCCATCGAAACTCACTTCCATCCTTTTTATCTGTCCACCCTAATGCTGGAGCAGCAGTTACTTTTACTGTTTGCGATTTTGCTTCGGTTGTAGCGCTTTCATTGAATATATTTATTACCTCTTGCATTGTCTTTAATGCAAAATTAAATAGATAGCTCATAGCCTCATTCGACTTGACTCGCAGATTGAAAATGTCTGCTGTTTTAGTGGGATCTATCTTAACATCGTCAGCATTCATCATACCTTGCAACACCAATTTTTTTATAGCATATTCAAATATTTGCTTTCTCTCCAAATCAAAAGGTAGCGTGAAAATAAATGGGTAATCTAAGGATTTAGCATCCATCTCCCAACCTGGCAACAGCATATCATTTTTTTGCGCTACAGGTGATGATGCAGAAGTGTTGGCAGAGCTTGGTTGTTGACTTGTCGTATCTTGTTTTATCTCCCGCTTATCAACAGCAGGGCTAGTGGAAGTTAGTGGTACAAAAGCAAAATATGGCTGATTCGACGAACTGCTTGAAGGGATGCTACTCGCAAGTACAGAAGCATTGCTAGTTTGTGTTTTTTCTGCTTTTATTGAGAATGATGATGGAGAGCTTTTTTCTAGGTGCAATCCTTCGCTTGATAAAATCTCAAAAGCCCTCTGCGCACCGTTTTTACTAATTAAATCCTGCGCATCTTTAACTGCATTATTATCGGCAAACTCTTGCGTAGTAGGATCAACCATTCCATCTCTTAAAAGGAAAGCAATGTGAACAGCATCGGATAAGTTGTCGGTATCGTCTGTACAGATAAAACTACACTCCTTAGTCACATCATTAGACGAAAATTTTACGTCCGTTCGTGTTTTGATTTTTTCTACTACTCCTCTAATACGTTGCCCACCTTCTACATCAGAAGGAATGGTAAACACAACCGAGTGCTGTTCAAGACTACCACCTATTTGACTTGGCACTAATTTAAGCTTAATAACATTAGCAACTTCTTTTGATTCACTGGTAACTGGCGTTTTTGAAGTGTTTGCTGCAGGAGCACCACTCACTTGTGGTTGCGCTTTTGCTGCGGCTAGTTTCATTTCTTGCTTTGTTTTGTACGTATTGTAAAGCCCATCTACAATTCTACAAGCTCTCTCGAGTGGTGGCACCTCAAAATATATGTACTTCACACCATCTCTTAATTTTTCTTTAGTACCACCATATTGGCCACCTAGGTATTTTACCAGTTTTTTAAAATCTTCATTTTCTTCTGCTTTTAAATAAGCAAAATATGGGATTTGTCTCCCCTCCTCTTCCCATATACGCCACATGTCACTTAATGGGGCTAATGGGGCAGGAGAAGTTGCTGTTGCAGCTGAAGGGCTGGGAGGAAGACTATCGCTCTTGATTTCTTTTTCTTTTTCTTTTCCTCTTTTTACAGCATCTTTCAGACTATTTTGGAATGTAATATAATTATTCAACGCATCGAACACGGGTTTTTGCGCTTCCACACTAGATACTACTAATTGTCCATTATTAATCACATAATCAGTACCCTTAGATAGCGGCGGCCTCGCCCCCAGCATAGCTGCGTTGGTACCTTTTATGCCAAGTTCTTTTGGTATTGGCGCAGAATAAGATATTTTAGTGCGAATAACACCACTCTTGTTTTCGACCCACACAAATGAAGAAGGTGATATTGGCGGGATAGAAGCGCTACTCTCTTGTGGATGCGATTTTACTTCGGCTGGGTTCCCTTTTTTATTCTTCTCGTATGCTGTGATAAGCTCACCCACTTCTTGGCTATATGGTGCACTTTTTACAGTAATTAGGTACTTCTTACCATCCTTGGTTGCTTTATCCTTAGGGGCGTCCTCCACGGTGCCATATTCCTTTATGTCAGCTAGCAGCCGCTCAAAATCTGTATCTCTCTTGTCTGGTATTGGTACCAAAGCTGTATATATAGCTTCGTTTCCAGACCCTCGTACTCCCCAGTTAAATCCCATGGCACTTCCCCCTTCTAAAATGGTTAATCTTAATTTAATAGTAGCACAAGATAATAGTTTGTGGTGAGGCTTAATGAAAATTTTGGGTTACTCCCGAACCCGGTCAAATCCCCCCGCCTCGCTTAGCGCTCGGCGACCCCCTTTTTCAAAGGGGGTGAAAATGCAGCAACATCTGCCAAGGGGGTGAAAAGGGATAATACCCCCCCTCCCCCCTTGTTTTTTCGCTAAGCGCCCTTATCATTAGCACTCTGTGGTAAAGAGTGCTAAAATGGCACGTTCGTGATTATCTATGTTTCTATCATCCCAAAGGAGGAAATTGCATGAGTGTTAAGTCTAAAGTAAAAATCCGCCCTCTCCATGACCGCATTATTGCGCGACGCGAAGAGGAAGAAGATCGTACCAGTGGTGGTATTTTCATTCCTGATACTGCGAAAGAAAAACCGGTAAAAGGCGTTGTGCTCGCAATCGGTACTGGCAAAGTGCTCGACAATGGCGACACGCGTGCCTTGGCCGTTAAAGTAGGCGACAAGATCCTATTTGGCAAATACGCTGGCACTGAAATCAAACTCGACAACGAAGAGATTTTGGTTCTACGCGAAGAAGATATTTTGGGCGTTATCGAAGGCTAAGCGCTGTTTTGATAACCATTACTAATTAATTTACATTAAGAGGAAATTTACATGCCTGCAAAAGAATTAAGTTTTTCGACGGAAGCCCGTCAGCGTATGCTACGTGGTGTTAACATTCTAGCGGAAGCAGTTAAAGTTACTTTAGGCCCTAAAGGCCGTAACGTAGTGCTAGAAAAAAGTTTTGGTGCACCTACCATTACTAAAGACGGTGTTTCAGTAGCAAAAGAAATCGAACTGAAAGACAAGTTTGAAAACATGGGCGCGCAGATGGTTAAAGAAGTGGCGTCACAGACTTCTGACGAAGCTGGCGATGGCACAACAACAGCAACTGTGTTGGCACAAGCTATGTTAGTAGAAGGCTTGAAAGCAGTAGCTGCTGGTATGAACCCAATGGATCTCAAACGCGGTATTGATAAAGCAGTAACAGCCGCTGTTGAAGCATTGAAAAAACTTTCTAAACCTTGCTCTGATTTCAAAGCGATTGCACAAGTTGGCACGATTTCTGCTAACTCTGATCAACCTATCGGTGCGATCATTGCTAAAGCGATGGAAAAAGTAGGCAAAGAAGGCGTTATCACTGTTGAAGACGGTTCTGGTTTAGAAAATGAACTCGACATCGTTGAAGGTATGCAATTTGATCGTGGCTATTTGTCACCTTACTTCATCAACAACCAACAAAGTATGAGCACTGAACTTGAAAACCCATTTATTTTATTGGTTGACAAGAAAATTTCGAGCATTCGTGATTTGTTGCCGGTGTTGGAAGGCGTGGCAAAATCAGGTAAATCATTGTTGATCATCGCTGAAGATGTAGAAGGCGAAGCGTTAGCAACTTTAGTAGTTAACACCATTCGTGGTATCGTCAAAGTATGCGCAGTAAAAGCGCCTGGTTTTGGTGATCGCCGCAAAGCGATGTTGCAAGATATCGGCACGTTGACCAATGCTAAAGTGATTTCAGAAGAAATCGGCTTAAGTTTAGAAACCACCAAGTCAGAAGATTTGGGTTCAGCGAAGCGTGTTCTCGTTACCAAAGACAACACCACGATTATTGGTGGCTCGGGTAAATCGAAAGATATTCAAACCCGCATCACGCAAATTCGTGCGGAAATTGAAAACACCAGCTCTGACTATGATCGTGAAAAACTGCAAGAACGCTTAGCTAAATTAGCTGGCGGTGTAGCGGTGATCAAAGTAGGTGCTGCCACTGAAATGGAAATGAAAGAGAAAAAAGCCCGCGTAGAAGATGCACTTCATGCTACACGCGCTGCAGTTGAAGAAGGTGTGGTTCCTGGTGGTGGTGTTGCACTGGTTCGTGCGCTTAATGCGATTAAAGACCTCAAAGGCGACAACCCTGATCAAAACATGGGTATCACCATAGTACGTCGCGCGATGGAATCTCCATTACGTCAAATCGTTGCTAACGCAGGTGCTGAACCTTCGGTAGTCGTTGACAAAGTGGCTAACGGTAAAGGCAATCATGGCTTTAACGCAGCAACCAACGAGTATGGCGATATGATCGAAATGGGTATTTTGGATCCTACCAAAGTGACTCGTACTGCGTTACAAAACGCTGCTTCTATCTCTGGCCTCATGATCACGACCGAATGTATGATCGCTGAAGCTCCGAAGAAAGAAGAACATGCTCATGCAGGCGCTGGTGGTATGGGCGGTATGGGTGGTATGGAAGGGATGATGTAAAAGTAGTTTTGTGGAATAAAAAACCCCGCAATTGCGGGGTTTTTTTATGGGGAAATTCCGATCCCCTCTCCCCCTGGGAGAGGGTTAGGGTGAGGGAAGGGGTAAGGGTTATTGAGTTTAACCAAGAATATTTTTCATCGTCTGCTCGTTAAAGAGTTCATCTTTAACTTTTTTGGCTAGATCAGCGCCTGGTCTTGGTGTTGTGGGCTTGGCAACGGTATCAGTAGTCGCTTGTTCAGTCGATTCTGCTTTTGAATTGGCGACAGTCTTATTGTCAACCGTAGAAACCACGGGGTTTGTGGCAGTCATACCCTTAGCTTGTTGCTCAGCTTGTGCTTTTTTGGCTTCAGCTAACGCTTTAGCTAACTCTTTTTGATCTACCCCTAATCCTTCAAAAATTTTGTTGGTATTAGCCATTGGCCACCCCTCTAAATGAGTAATTATCTTCCTCTTACCCCTAGTTTAGCAGCCGAACCTTAAGGAATCCTTAAGTACAACCCCTTTTTTGGAATTTTTTTTATCGGAAGGGGTCAGATCTTGACTTGCTACATGCTTAGAAACTATAGGAATTTGACGATTACTTCTTTAGCATGTAGCAAGTCAAGATCTGACCCCTTCCACTTATTTGGGTGAGGGAGCCTGCGAATTAGGTGGTGTCGCCGCAGATACTTTTGGCTCAGTTGTTGCTTTAGTTCCTGATGCTGGAATAAATCTTGGGAAACTATTCATCGCAAATTTAGATACATGAACAGGAAGATCATAATACTCCTTGTTAATCTGGTTAATCTTATGCAAACAACCGTTCATCATTCCCATAATCTCTACAGGAAGCCGGTAGGGCTTTAAAATTTCGACAAATTTAGTTTGGTCGATGCCGCCTTTACCCAACGCTATTGCAACAATAGGGTTGAGAAAATCGGACGGAGATATCCGCTCTATTCTTGTTTTGGCATCCAGAAGTTTAAAACGATTCTGTAAAAAAATTTTATATTTTTCTTCTTGCCTTTGTGCAACATTCACTGGAAACAGTTTATCCCACAAACCCCATTCCATTAATGTGTTAAAATTTTCTTCTGCGTGGCCGTTCATAAAACATTTACAAATAACGTGATATAAATCACCCGGTTTTACTTGATCTAACAATTCACTAACCTTAGGTGAACACGATATTTCTTTTGCCGCAGCAAGCACGCGCGTGCTAAACATATAACGTTTTCCCGGTTGATATTCTTCATTGCTTAAGCAAAGTGCGCGTAATACGCGCCTAATATCCGCTGTAAAACTTTCTTTAGGCTCTATGACAGTATCAATAATCCCCGCTCTTAAATGCAGCAATCCACGCCCAGTAGGGTCGATAATTTTTTCATCCGTTCTTTCATATAATGCGTTAACTGTAAAATCACTTTTATTTGCCAATTCTTGTAATGCAGATAAATCACATTGAACAATATCAAATATATATTTATCCTCAGTATATTTGTAAACAGTGAAATTTGTTATCTTTGTATTCTGCGTTGCGGTGGGCAACGCTTTTTGTACCTCTTTTGTTTCTGTATAAACATCATTATCGCGCGGTGTTCCGCCGCAACAATAATGACGCACACCGCTACCACCCAATACTGTGGTTGGGCCCAATTTTTCCATTGTTGCTTTTACTGAATCAGGGAGAGGTGCGCTCCCTTCATGCAGTATAACAGGTGTCGGAAAATATTTATCAAGATAAACGAGCGCCATAGGATCACCTACCGCACTCCAACGTCGCAAAATAGTTTCAGCTTGGTTTTTTAATGTTGTGGCCAAAGCTTGGTTTTGGCTAACACTTAAGTGGGAATAAAAGTAAAGTTGTTTTTGAAGACTATCGCTGATCAAACATAAGGCATATGGGTTTAAACTTTCTTCGCTGGCCGCCTGCCACCAGTCAACTGCATTTTTATAATTTCCTGCTACAAAAAAAGATATACCTAAGCTAACCGCACCATTTGAATCACCCAACTGCCATGCTTTTAAATAAAACGGGCGTGCGATTTCGATCTCTCCATTACCTTCATAATAACAACCTAAATTGTTCGCCGCGAGCGCAGCGTTGGGGCTATTCTGACCAATGGCTTGCTGATAAAGAGGCATTGCTTCTGCTATTTTGCCTGCACGTTCTAATGCCCAAGCACGTTCAACTAGATCTAAATTATCATCTGGAACTGATGACGCCATTGATGATCGTGAAAAAGTACTCTCTGTTGATGTGGTAGATATAGGAGTGAGATCAGGATCAGACATTGGCGCTACTGAATCTGCATCAGCTTGATCTTGAGGGGGTGCTTGAGGTGATAGTGGTTGTTCCATCACTGGGGGTGGATCTGGTTGTTTATCTGGTTGCTTATCAGGTTGCTGCGGCTCTGCAGGTTTAGCAGCTACAAGTTCACCGCTTGGCTGTGGCAGTTGCTGTTGTCTCTTTTGTTCTTCCTGATCTTCTTGCTCTTTTTTTTGTCTTTCTTTTTCTTCTAGTTTTTTCTTCTCTTCATTTTTTTGGCGTTGTTCTTTTTCTTGCTTATCTTTTTCTTCTTGTTGTTTTTTTTGTAAAGCCTCTGTTACTGCTATCTTTCTAATTTTAGTTGTAATTTGAGTTAAAAATTCCGCATCTTCAGGTTTTTGTTTATTCTCAAGAATATTCTTTTTTCTAAAATCTCGTGCACGGTCGTACCAAGGCTTAGCATTTTTAAAATCATTGAATACGAAATACCGATCAGCTATTGTTTTTAAAAGATCACTATGCAAACGAAAATAGGGTGCATTTTTTTCTGACTTATCCTCATTAAAAGATTTGTAATATTCGCCGGAGAGACTCTCTAATTCTTTAGCCTCATTTTGATTGGAAGTTAGAAATGCCTTAAGTTTTTCATAATTGATTTGCAGAGGAGTTCTCACCGGAACCGAAACCGATGGCACAACTTTTTTTGGCTTTCCCTCTCGCTTTTCAACCTTCGGTTCAACTTTTGTGGCGGGTAACAAAGCAGCAACTGCTGGACTTTGTTTTGCATTAAGTTCGCGTTGTGGACGCCGAGCAATAGGGGCTATTATAGGTACATGTGTTGCTGCCGCATTAGCCACTGTTTGAGGCTGCACTTGTGTAACTTTACGCGGCATGTCATTTTTTTTATCCCCAGGGTGTGTTTTAACTTGCTGTTGTTGTTTTTTCGCTGGGATAACAGGGGGAGATTGATGTGTTAAATTTAATATTTGCTGGGCAAACTTTTGCATCATCTTTTCAGAAGCAATTTCACATGATTTTTTTTCCTCATCTTCCTTTGAAGGCTCCTTTTCTCCATTTTCTTTATATATATCAGCTAAAGATCGCGCGGTTTCATTATCGCGTTTTCCCAAATAGCATCTTGCCATTAGTAATGGAGTTTCTCCCTTTTTGTTTCTTTTCCAAATCAAATATTTTTTATCATGTTGGGTAAATACTCCAATCCAAAATTTAACTTTTTCTAAACTACCTTCAGGCTTATAAACAGCATAGTGCAACACGTTATTACCGCTCTTATCGACTGCCGTTATTTGAGAAGACTCAAACTTATATTTATTGAAAATATAAACTAAAACTTGTGGATCACTATTTTCTGAAGCATAGTGTAGGATAGTCTCCGCATCATTATTTTTAGCCTCTATTTCTTTTTGATCGCGTTGTATATTAAACAGTTGTTGAACTGTTGCTAAATCGCATTTTTTAGCTGCCCAATGTAAAGCCGTATTCCCATCTCGATCTGTTGTCAGTGAGATGTCAGGCTTTATCTGCAATAAATATTTAACAATAACTTGATGATGATATTTATTTTGCACGGCAGACAACAATGCATCTTCCCAATATTTTTTATTTTTTTTCTGATTTTCTTCATTTTTATCTGACAAAACTAACGGTGCAAGACACAGTTCAGCTGTTTCTAAATCGCAAGATTCAATAATCGCTGACAAACAACAAGGTCCTCCTTGTGATCGATAAGTTAACACTGAAAAAATACGCGATTGATCTGGACCATCATCTGATTTTATTTGATCAATTAAATATCGAACTATGCCCGATTGCTGCGCGCCTGGTTTACCTAAAATTGCTGCAGCGGCCGAAAACATTAAATCAGCTAGCTCATATACCGATAGCGTATATGTCGAAGAATCAAATGCTTTTTGTAGCTCATCGAGGCTACCGCTGCCAATCAGATTATGTAACTTATCTAGAAATTTATTTCGTTCTGTCTTATTTGGATTCATTGTTTATTACCTATACGTTTAATCAGACAAGTAAGGATTCTAACCAATAAATGTGAGAGTTTCCTTAAAATTCCTTAAGGTTTGAGAAAAAATAGGGGTCACATCTGACCCCCTTCCCTCTTGCCGCCCCCGCTAAAAACCGCTAGGATGCCTTATTCTAAAAACATTGATAAATCGAATAACTATGCAAAACCTCATCAAATATCTGCTTCCTGCTTTCATATGCTTGCTGCTGACGGGCTGCCTACATATGTATAAGCCTAATATCCAACAAGGTAATGTGATTACACCTGATATGATCGCGCAGTTGAAGCCAGGGCAGACGCAAGATGAGGTGCGTTATATTATGGGCACGCCGGTGATGCAGAATACCTTTGACCCCAATCGCTGGGATTATGTTTATACCTACCAGCCCGGTGGCAAAGCCCGCACCGAACAACGCGTGACTTTGTTATTTGTGAATGGGATTTTGCAGAATATTCAGACTGTGCCGACGTATACGGCTGAAAAGTAGGGGTCAGATCTTGACTTGCTACATGCTAAGTAACTAACTATTTGAACTCTACAATTTCCAAGCATGTAGCAAGTCAAGATCTGACCCCTATTTTCTTCTGCTTCTGCGCCCTTAATTTGCGGGCGAGTTTAGGGTCCATCAGCAATGGTCGATAAATCTCGACACGATCGCCTTCTTTTACAATGGTATCTAATGCTGTCATTTTGCTGAAAATCCCAACTTTATTGACAGCTAAATCGATTTCTGGGAATTGCTGTAAAATACCCGATTGCGCGATGGCATCGGCTACGGTGCAGGTAGCACTAACCGCAAGAGGGATAATTACTTGTTGCGTAGATGTGGCGTAAGCAATTTCAACGGCAACCATAAATCTCTTTGGCCCGCTCTGAGAATGCATCGGTGAGCGATTCCACCACTTGTTGAAACACGGGGCCAAACGCTAAACCCAGCAGCATGTTGGAGAATTCAAATTCGAGATCGAGCGTAATGCTACAGCTATTTTCATCGATATTTTCAAAACGCCAAAAGCCTTCGAGCTGTTTAAATGGCCCATGTACTAAGCGGATTTCGATCATTTTTTCGGATTGCATACGGTTGCAAGTGGTAAACGATTTTTGAAAACCGCCGCCTGCTAAGGTCAATGTGGCATGGACTTCGTCTTCGTCACGGCTTAAAACTTTGCTTTCTTTGCACCAGGGCAAAAATTCGGCATAGTCTTCCACCGCATTAACCAATGCATACATTTGGCTAACGGAGTAAGGAACTTGAAGTGTACGATGGATTATTGGCATAGGGTCAGTATAATGCACAATATGAGCAACAAAAAACAAGCCCCCCATAGCAATTCCACCATCGCTTTGAATAAACGGGCTACGCACGACTTTTTTATCGAAGAACGCTTCGAGGCCGGGGTAGTCCTGCAAGGCTGGGAAGTGAAGAGCCTGCGCGCCGGTAAGGTACAGCTGACCGAAAGCTACGTATTGCTGAAAAACAGCGAAGCGTGGCTGCTGGGGTCACATATCAGCCCCTTAAACACCACTTCTACCCATATTTACGCCGACCCTACCCGCACCCGAAAATTACTGCTGAACCAGCGCGAACTGAATAAGCTCTATGGCAGCGTCGAACGTAAGGGTTATACCTTAATCCCCCTCAAAATGTACTGGAAGAAAAACCACGTCAAACTGGAAATCGCCCTCGCCAAGGGCAAGCAAACCCACGACAAACGCGAAAGCGAAAAAGAGCAGGATTGGAAGCGGCAGAAGGAGCGGTTGCTGCGGAAACGGTAATTATTGTTTAATCATTTACCTTTTCTTTAATTTTAATGCATAATGCCCCTCCAAATTATTAAACGTAAAATAACCTATGTTCAACGATCAAAAAGAATCTGTTACAGCCGTTTTCGAGGGCAACGACCCATTCTATGAAAAAGTCGGCGGCAGACCGGAAGGTTTTAAAATCCTTGATCGAATACCAGGAACTCCTGGATGCCAATCCATTGTCGCACCCGAATTACCTTGTCAACTAATCAAAGGACTGGTAACCACATCGGGAAACCCGCCCCAAAAACCCAAAATTATAAATATTCCTCATGGTAATATTGCAACTCTTTTAAAAATGCAACGTTTTGCGCATCTTAAAGATTTACCTCCTAACCAAATAAAACCTAAACTCATTGAAATATTAAACGAAGAACTTATAACAACATTAACTACCAATGCCATGCCACAAAGTTTTATATTGGCTAATGCACATGCTGATCCGAACAATAAGCAATTCGGCATTGCTGCTTACTACGTTTCAGGAAAAGAAGGCGAATGTTTAGGTATACACGGCGGTTTAATAGTAGAAGAATCTCCAGAAGTTTCTAGAAAAGGAGGAGAGTATTCGCTAGACATAGAAAAAGAAGGAACTTCCGTTGATGGTCTTAAATACCGTACCTTACCCAGTTATTTTGCTGACCTACCTCCAAAAGAAGAGGTAGAGAGATATAGATGTTATCCGCCGGAACTAAAAGACCAATTTCAAACGGCAAACGTGACCCACATATTGGTTGAATGCGAAGGATTGGATTATTCCGTCCAATTATTATTTATTTCTGCTAACCCTGTTGCCAGTACTTTAGTCGGCTATCCTTATAGCAATCGGTATTGGAATACTTACCCCGCAAGATTTGACAAAAAAAACCGGGAGATTCCTTCGGCTTTATATTGCGGCGATTTAGTAAAGATATTCGCGCCAGCCATGGGTATAAAAGTAGAATACCCTGTTGATGTCGATCGAAAGTTTGTTATTTATCACATAAAATATGGCAAAGAAGAAATAATTGATGTATTTGGAGTAAAAGTATTCTTTGTTCCTAGCGCCCTCCGTTCAAGGCTAGAACAACTCGGTTACATTCCCACCAAACCCAAAAAGCTTTCTCATACTAAGCCTGCCGATTTGTTTATTGAAGCAGCCAAAACTAATGACATAAAAACTTTAATGTATTTATTAGAATGGGCTGAACCCTTATTTACAGATATTAACCATGTAACAGAAGACGGACGCACAGCATTGCACCATGCTGTAGCCGCCGACAACGTTTATATCGTGCTTTATTTATTAAATAATGGGATTCAAATTTCGATAAGAGATATAAGTGGCAAAACAGCACTGGATATGGCCATTGAACAAAAAAACGAGGAAATAACCGCACATTTAGTTAATTATATGATCCGCCGCACTGCTTGTATGCCTCTTTTAATAAAACCACAAACTAACAAATCAATGCTAAAAACATCATCCTGCAAGCATGGTATAGGAAACGAATTCGGTGTGGTTCGCGTTGCAAAAAGTGAAGGTGATGATACCACCGGCGATTTTAACCCCCCTTATATTTATACACGCGAGGTGGATTTTCAGAAAGCAAAAGATGATTGCAAAAAAAAGATGATCAAGCTATTACAGCATCTTTTTGAACCCCCTACTGCTCCATGGATATGTGATGAAAACTTCACTACAGCGTCACTTACAATGGTTGATCGAGAAACAGCAGATAAAGTTTTAACTCATTGCAAACAAAAATATCCTCGCCTAACCCTAACCCATAAAACTACAGAAAATCAAACAAATATAGTCATAACCAATCTCCATGATTTGTTTATGCACATGGATGCATGTTCAATCGCACACCATTTTAATCAATTAGGTAAGGAAGCCACTGATCAAGGAGAACTTAAAAGAGCTTTGGACTATTTTATGACTGCACAAAATAAACTATCAGAAATTCTTTTAACTTACCCCAATATTAGAACATGGAATCTCGATTTGGCAGCGGCAAATTACAACCTTGCCAGCACATGTTACAAACTTAACAACAAAGCTGTGGCACATCAGGCTATTGATGCATGTTTATTAATTCGAAGGAAATATTTAGCGCCAGATTCTGAACTTGTTAAAAAAGCAGAAGCAAAAAAAACATCCTTTGATGAAAAATCGGCTGATGCGTCGTCAGTAAAAGTACTTATTGCTAGCAAAAAACCCCCTAATGGCAAAAGTGGCGCTTTACCCATAACCGCATCTACATCTGCCAAAATGGCCGGATCATCGGCCTCTTCCACTCCGAAACCTTACTAATAAAAGAGAGATTTTCAGGCGGCTTTGGTGTATAATTAAAGATAGGGGGGCGACCTGGTTTCGACGTGGGTTGCAGAGCCTTAAGACGCATGTCGAGGATGTTAGCTAGCCTCGTAAAAAAAGCTGCAAATTATACTTGCAAATGATACCAAGTATACCGCTGACAGCGACCTAGCTGTCGTTAACGCCTAAGAAACGTTAAAGCGCCGTGGTTTACGACGTGCTTGTGCGCTGTAAACCATGGTCATAACCTCACAAGATCGTGGTTCTATCCGCCTGCGATAGGGCCGTTAAATCCTTAGACAGGCTCGTTGACTAACCTCCTGTCAGCCGGAAGTTAGCTGATTAAATTGAAGACTTGACTAAACATGTAGTGGCTTAGGTAACGTGCTTACGGACGCGGGTTCGATTCCCGCCGCCTCCACCAAAAAGTTTTAAGAATCATTCAGAAGCCCTTGTAAATGAGGGCTTTTTGGTTTCTGATAAATCGGGAACATATTCACTAACATGGAATTGATAGCCCCATGATTGACAAGAAAAACCTCTCCGAACGCGATATCTGCTCCAAGTACATTACTCCTGCTATTATCTCGGCGGGGTGGGATCTCCACAGCCAGATACGTGAAGAGGTAACTTTTACTAAAGGACGCATTATTGTGCGCGGCAAGCTGCATACTCGCGGTGAACAAAAACGCGCTGATTATATCCTCTATTACAAATCGAATATCCCGCTAGCAGTAATCGAAGCGAAAGACAATAATCACAGCGTGAGTGCTGGTATGCAACAAGCACTTAACTATGCTGAAACTCTCGGCGTACCGTTTGTATTCAGCTCCAATGGTGATGCATTTCACTTACATGACCGTACTGGGCTCTCTGAGAAAATGGAACAAGAGTTAGCTTTAGGAGCTTTTCCGTCTCCTGATGAACTTTGGCAACGCTATTGCCAATGGAAAGGACTTGAAACAGCTGATGCACGTCATGCAGTAGAAATGTCATATCACAATGATGGCACAGATCGGAGTCCACGTTATTATCAAATCAATGCCATCAACAATACAGTAGAAGCAATAGCGAAAAATCAAAGACGCATTTTGCTAGTGATGGCAACTGGTACGGGCAAAACCTATACCGCATTTCAAATCATCTGGCGACTTTGGAAATCTGGCGCCAAAAAACGTATTCTCTTTTTGGCAGATCGCAACATTCTGATTGATCAAACTAAAAACAATGATTTCAAACCATTTGGCAAGGCGATGACTAAAATCAGTAAGCGCCAAATCGACAAAAGCTACGAGATTTATTTATCGTTATATCAAGCTGTCACTGGCAATGAAGAAGAACGGAATATCTATAAACAATTCTCGCGTGATTTCTTTGATCTGGTTGTGGTCGACGAATGTCATCGCGGCAGTGCGGCAGAAGATTCCGCCTGGCGCGAAATCTTGGAATATTTTTCTTCAGCGACACATATAGGGTTAACTGCTACACCGAAAGAAACAAAAGATGTTTCTAGCATTTATTATTTCGGCGAGCCAGTTTATACCTACACATTAAAACAAGGCATAGAGGATGGTTTTCTAGCACCATATAAAGTCGTTCGCATCGACATTGACAAAGACCTGCAAGGCTGGCGCCCAAGCAAAGGCCAAACTGATAAACATGGTCAACTAATTGAAGACCGCATTTACAATCAGACTGATATGGATCGAACATTAGTATTGGAAAAGCGCACTGAATTGGTAGCTAAAAAAATCACTCAATTTCTAACAGCAACTGATCCCTATGCTAAAACTATCGTATTTTGCGATGATATTGATCATGCAGAACGTATGCGCCAAGCTTTGGTAAATCTAAATCCTGAACGAGTAAAGGAAAACCGCAAGTATGTGATGCGCATCACAGGCGACGAGCTCGAAGGTAAAGCCGAATTAGATAACTTTATCAATCCAGAAGAACGTTACCCAGTAATAGCTACTACATCTAAACTTATGTCGACAGGTGTAGATGCCCAAACCTGCAAATTAATAGTGCTAGATCAACACATTAAATCTATGACCGAGTTCAAACAAATCATTGGGCGCGGCACTCGCATCAATGAAGATTACGATAAATTCTGGTTTACCATCATGGATTTTAAAAAAGCGACTGAGCTGTTTGCAGATCCTGCCTTTGATGGTGAGCCAGTAATGATTTATGAGCCAAAAGGCGATGAGACACCCGTACCACCGGATAATGATGCGTCAGAAAACACTAGCACCACAGCAGACGGTTCAGATAGCAGCGACTTTGAAGATAGCAATAATACCAAACATCCAAAATATATCATCGGTGATGTAGAAGTTCACGTCATTGCTGAACGCGTGCAGTATTATGGATCCGACGGTAAACTGATCACTGAATCACTCAAAGACTATACTCGCCATACAGTCAGAAAAGATTACCAATCGCTTGATCAATTTTTGAAATGCTGGACTAAAAGCGAACGCAAAACGTCAATACTGCGTGAACTTGAAGAACATGGAGTATTATTAGAAGCACTTGCTGAAACAGTAGGCAAAGATTTCGATGCCTTCGATTTGATATGCCACGTCGCCTTTGATCAACCGCCTCTAACCCGTCGCGAACGCGCAGAACAAGTAAGGAAACGCAACTATTTTACTAAATATGGTGAACAGGCTCGCAAAGTATTAGAAAGCTTACTGGACAAATATGCTGATACCAGCATTGAAAATATTGAAGACATTAAAATACTTACTATAGACCCATTTAAAAAGATGGGCACACCCAATGAACTCGTATCTGCTTTTGGTGGCAAAAATGCCTATATCAATGCACTGCATGAATTAGAAATTAAGCTTTATGCCCAATACTAACTTTACTAATAAATGGTCAACATTATGAGTATTTCTTCCACTATAAAATCCATTCAAGACATCATGCGTAAGGATTCAGGCGTAGATGGTGACGCTCAGCGCCTAGCTCAGTTAGTGTGGATGTTATTCCTAAAAATATTTGATGACCGCGAAAGCGAATGGGAGTTGTTGCAAGACAAATATAAATCACCATTACCAAAGAAATACCGCTGGCGCAATTGGGCAGCCGATGCTGAAGGCATCACCGGCGATACATTAAAACAGTTTATCGATAACGACTTATTCCCTGGTTTACAGCAACTGGAAATTAAAGGTAACGATCAACGCGCTTACGTAATCCGTTCTGTATTTGAAGATGCCTACAACTACATGAAATCTGGCCAATTGATTCGCCAGGTAATCAATAAGATTCAGGAAGGCGTAGATTTTAATAAAGCGCAAGAACGTCATCTATTTGGTGACATGTATGAACAATTACTCCGTGATTTGCAAGCTGCAGGAAATGCAGGAGAATTTTATACACCACGTGCAGTAACAGAATTTATGGTGCGTATGTCTAACCCACGCCTGGGTGAAAAAGTGATGGATCCTGCTTGCGGCACCGGCGGTTTTCTCTCCTGTTCCATAGAGCACATACGTAAACAAGATGTGAAAACGGTAGAGGATGAAACACAATTGCAAACTAATATTTTCGGTATAGAGAAAAAACCGATGCCGCATTTGCTATGCATCACCAATATGATCTTGCATGGCATTGACGTACCTAGCAATATTCGTTATGACAACACACTTGCCCGCCCCTTGATTAGCTGGACACCGAAAGAACGTGTAGAAATCATTGTTACCAATCCACCTTTCGGTGGCATGGAAGAAGATGGTATTGAAACTAATTTTCCTACTACCTTTCGCACACGTGAAACAGCCGATCTTTTTCTAGTGCTGATAATGCAATTACTTAAAACCGGTGGTCGCGCGGCAGTCGTACTACCGGATGGCTTTCTATTTGGCGAAGGCATTAAAACACGCATCAAAGAAAAGTTGCTTGAAGAATGCAATCTACACACTATCGTGCGTTTACCCAATGGTGTATTTAGCCCTTATACGGGCATCAAAACCAACCTACTATTTTTCACTAAAGGTACGCCAACGAAGAACATCTGGTTTTACGAACACCCCTACCCGCCTGGTGTAAAAAGCTACAACAAAACTAAACCAATGAAGATTGAAGAGTTTGATGCAGAAACAGCATGGTGGGGTAAAGAAAAAGATAGCTTCAAAAAACGTGTGGAAAATGAACGTGCCTGGAAACTGAGCATTGAAGATATCAAAGCACGAAATTATAACCTCGATTGTAAAAATCCACATATTGGCGAACAAGAAATTCATGACCCTGAGTTGCTATTAGCGCAGTACAACGCCATGCAGAATGATATCGCCGCATTGCGTGAACAGCTGAAAGATATTTTGAACGTTGCGCTGTCATCCCCACCAGAAAGCAAAAAGGCTAAAAAACATGACCGCAATACAACAACTGTTAACTGATCACCTGGATATTTGGACAACAGCCAATACAGGAAAAAAATCAAGGCGTGGCCGCAGCTCAAGTAATGCAGCCAGCGTGTATGGCATCAGAAAATTGCGTGAATTAATACTGGAACTCGCTGTGCGCGGCAAATTGGTGCCGCAAAATCCCAATGATGAACCTGCGAGTGAATTGCTCAAGCGTATTCAGGCTGAAAAAACGAAGTTAGTTGCTGAAGGGAAAATCAAAAAGGCTAAACCATTGCCACCAATCAATGATGAAAAAAAGCCTTTTGATTTGCCGAAAAGCTGGGAATGGGTGCATCTACCTGATGTAAGCAATTACAAAGTGGGGAAAACACCATCTACAAAAAGTAGTGTCTATTGGACAAATTCTGGCGACGGTTTTAATTGGGTGAGTATTGCTGATTTAAACCACGATGATCGTGTTTCAGAAACATCTAAACAGATAACAAATAAAGCAGTATCTGAAATTTTTAGGTGTGAACCTGCACCAGCAGGAACGATTTTAATGAGCTTCAAATTAACTCTGGGAAAAATTTCAATCATTGATAAACCTGCCTTCCATAATGAAGCAATTATCTCAATTTATCCTAATCAAAGTATTTTTAAGGATTTTTTATTTAAGGTTTTACCTGCTCGTACAATGGCCGGGAACTCCAAGAGCGCCATTAAAGGCAACACTCTTAATTCGGAATCAATTGCAGGTTTGTTAATTCCACTACCACCTCTTGCCGAACAACACCGTATCGTTGCCAAAGTTGGTGAACTAATGGAATTGTGTGACCAACTAGAAAACCAGCACAACAATGCCGCCGAAGTGCATGAAAAACTCGTTGAACAACTACTTAGCACTCTCACCCAATCACAAAACGCAGAAGAATTTAGCGAAAACTGGCAACGCATTGCCGCACATTTCGATACCTTATTCACCACCGAAACCAGCATCGACGCCCTCAAAGAAATCGTGCTACAACTTGCTGTGATGGGCAAACTCGTGCCGCAAGATATGAATGATGAACCTGCGAGTGAATTGTTAAAACGGATACAGGCTGAAAAAGCGAAGTTGGTTGCTGAAGGAAAAATTAAGAAAGGTAAACCACTGCCGTCGATTAGAGATGAGAAAAAGCCTTTTGATTTGCCGAAGGGGTGGGAATGGGTGCATCTACCTGATGTAAGCAATTATAAAGTGGGGAAAACACCATCTACAAAAAGTAGTGTCTATTGGACAAATTCTGGGGACGGTTTTAATTGGGTGAGCATTGCTGATTTAAACCACGATGATCGCGTTTCAGAAACATCTAAACAGATAACAAATAAAGCAGTATCTGAAATTTTTAGGTGTGAACCTGCACCAGCAGGAACGATTTTAATGAGCTTCAAATTAACTCTGGGAAAAATTTCAAT